>Ga0208130_1000151_pt1 | contig 36980 bp, 28 predicted proteins | sample ETNtaG_31_FD_185771 | JGI IMG/M metagenome (GOLD analysis project Ga0208130, IMG submission 185771) | Marine microbial and viral communities from oxygen minimum zone, Eastern Pacific Ocean - ETNP201310SV78 (SPAdes) (version 2) | ecosystem: Environmental > Aquatic > Marine > Oceanic ... | reverse complement strand
AATTATACGACTCTGAATTGACTATGTTTCAAAATGTTTGGTTTGCTAGTTTGTATCTTAATTGATACGCGCTGTCATTTTCAATATTTTCAATGAACTTGCAAAAAGTAATTGTACTAAACAATAAATCTTTTTGCGGCTGCAAATATAAAATCTTTTTTATTGTAAATACACATATTTAAGATTTTATTTTGATTTTTTTTTAGGTGGTAAATTTAAAAAAAGTTTAAGTGTTAAATGTCAATGATTTACAATACTTATCAACAGTTTTTTAAGACTATTTTTTATCTCTCCAAAACACATATAATTCATCTAAATCAAAGTCAAGAGCATAATCTTGTTTTTCTAGCGAACCATCCGAGAATGATCGCTGCAGGATATCCTCAATTAAATAGTCTTCATAATCCTGAAATGGTTCATATTCATCTTTAAGAGAAATTGAATAAAAGGAAGCTGCAGTATTATATAAAAGTGCTCTAAACTTATTTCTGTATTCAGAAACTATACTATGAGCAGTAAGACCGGTTTGCCTATTAAGCAATTTGACAAGAATTCTGCCTTGAGACCTAGATAACTTTCTTAATTCATCAGAAAACTCATCATATACAAATTTTTCAAGTTTTTTAAGATAAAGTCTTTTCTGTCTTCTTGATTTAATTGAATCAACCCTAGAATCAATTCTATTCATCCTTTCAGATGCAAGCTTAGCATAAGGGTATACCTTTTTAACTCTATACCTAAGTATCACATACCTTTTTATCTCATCATCGTTATAAAATTTGAGAGGTTGAAAAACAGTTACTTCATCTAACATGAAGGTATTGGATGGAATTGAATCTCCAGGAAATAAGAAATCCAACTCTTCAATTACTTCTTGACAAGTCAAATTATTTGATAAAAAAATAAGTAATAGAAATAAATAATATTTCATAGCACAAATTTAACAAGATGTTTAGTAATAATTGTTAATTTTATTTTTTTAAAAATTATGAAAATACTTAACACAAAATCATTAAAGTTTCTCGAGGAATATCTAAATAACGCTGCACCAACTGGTTATGAATCCAATGGTCAGAAAATTTGGATGAAATATCTTAAACCTTATGTTGATGAATTTATAACTGATAATTATGGAACTGCTGTAGGAGTAATTAATCCAGATAAAAAGTTTAAGGTTGTTATAGAAGGTCACTCTGACGAAATCTCTTGGTATGTTAATTATATTACTGATAACGGACTCATATATGTTATTAGAAATGGTGGTAGTGATCATCAAATTGCACCATCTAAGTGGGTAAATATTCATACAAAAAAAGGAATAGTAAAAGGTGTGTTTGGATGGCCAGCAATTCATGTTAGAGACCATGCTAAAGAAGCACCACCGAAGATCGATAATATTTTTATAGATATTGGCGCAAAGGATAAAAAGGAGGTCGAGAAGATGGGTGTTCATGTTGGCTGTGTTATAACCTATCCGGATTCTTTTCATATTCTTAATAAAAATAAATTTGTCTGTAGAGCAATTGATAATAGAGCAGGTGGTTTTATGATTGCTGAAGTTGCAAGGCTACTAAAGGAAAACAAAGACAAACTACCCTTTTGCTTATACGTTACCAACTCTGTTCAAGAAGAAATTGGTTTAAGAGGGGCTGAAATGATTACAAATACATTAAAACCTAATGTAGCAATAGTCACTGATGTTACTCATGATACTTCAACACCAATGATAGAAGCTAAAAAACAGGGAGATGCGAAAATAGGAAAAGGACCTGTTATTACTTATGCTCCTGCAGTTCAGAATAATCTTAGAGAGAAAATTATAAGTATAGCTGAAAAGAATAAAATCCCATATCAAAGACTTGCATCTTCAAGGTATACTGGAACTGACACTGATGCGTTTGCATACAGTAATGGAGGTGTACCATCAGCATTAATTTCTCTTCCATTAAGATATATGCATACAACAGTAGAGATGGTGCAAAAAGAAGATGTCGAGAATGTTATCAGATTAATTTATGAAACATTAAAGAACATTAAATCAAATGAGAGTTTTAGCTATTTTGATTAAGTTATTTAATCCTCTTTACTCCCATATTATATAATGTAAATCCATAGATATCTGCGTATTGGTCAATGACTTTTGCCAATGGCGTACCTGCTCCATGACCTGCCTCTTTTTCAATACGAATTAAAACTGGATTTTTTCCAACATGTTTATCCTGAAGGTTAGCTGCAAACTTAAATGAATGAGCCGGAACAACTCGATCATCATGATCTCCAGTAGTTATCATTGTTGCTGGGTATTCTGTATTTTGTTTAACATTATGAACTGGTGAATAACCCAAAAGATATCTAAACATTTCTTCTGATTCTTCAGAAGTACCATAATCAAATGCCCACCCTGCTCCAGATGTAAATTTGTGATATCTTAACATATCTAAAACTCCAACTGCCGGAAGTGCAACTTTCATTAATTCTGGCCTCTGAGTCATAACAGCACCTACTAATAATCCCCCATTAGATCCTCCTCTTATTGCTAAGTAATCAGAAGATGTATAATTTGAAGAGATAAGGTACTCAGCTGCTGCAATAAAATCATCAAAACCATTTTGCTTATTAAGTCTTGTTCCTGAATTATGCCATTCTTTTCCATATTCTCCTCCACCTCTGATATTAGGAACAGCATAGACACCTCCTAGATCCATCCAGATAGCATTAGTAACGCTAAAACCAGGAGTACTACTAATATTAAAACCACCATAACCATATAGGATTGTTGGATTGTTACCATCTAAAACTATATCCTTTTTGTGAGTAATAGTCATTGGAACTTTAGTTCCATCCTTAGATTCAAAGAAAACTTGCTTAGATGTATATTCATCGGAATTAAATTCAATTTCAGGTTTCCAATAAATATCATATTCACCATTGGTCGGGTTGAAAGAATACAAGTTTCCAGGAGTATAATAATTAGAAAATGAAAAATATAATTCCTCTTGGTCTCTCTCTCCATAGAAGCCACTTGATGTTCCAATCCCAGGCAACTCGACTCTTCTAACTAAGTCTCCATTGTAATTGTATTGGTAAACTTGTGAAAATGTATCAACTAAATATCTTGCAAAAAAATAACCACTTCCAGAACTTACTGAAAAAACATTCTCGCTCTCGGGTATTACATCTTGCCAATTACTTCTATCTAGGTTATTCAAAGATGTTTTTACTAGTCTTTTGTTAGGAGCATTATAATTTGTAAAAATAAAGAAGGTGTCATCTACATTGTCAACCACATATTCATCTGTAGTTGGATCATCACTCATAACTTGAATTCTATTAGAATTATTTCTTAAATCAATCATGTATAATTTATTCCCATCAGTAAGGTTTGAAGCAGAAATAAATAGAAAATTGTTATCGTCAGAAACATTTCCCGATACATATCTAAACTTTTCTTTTTGATCGCCAAAAATAATTTTATCTGATTTCTGATCTGTATTTAATTCATGGTAATAGAGTTTATGTCTATCTGTATATTCTGAAAGCTCACTTCCTTCTGGTTTATCATAAGATGAATAATAGAACCCTTTATTTCCACTCCAAGAAATTCCGCTAAATTTAATGTTGGTGAGTGTATCACCAATAGTCTGTTTGGTTTCAGTGTCCATGACTATAGCCTTTCTCCAGTCACTTCCACCTTCAGAAATTGTATATGAAATGAGTTTGCCATCTTCAGAAAAATAAAGTCCGGTCAGGGAAATTGTTCCATCTTCAGAAAATTTATTTGGGTCTAAAAAAACTTCTTCACTTGAATTTGAATTATCTTTTTTTCTGTAGACTACATATTGGTTCTGAAGACCATCATTTCTGTAATAGTAAATATATTCTCCCCTAGTAAATGGACTAGTCTGTTTCTCATAGTTCCAAATTGAAGTTAATTTACTTTTTAATTTATCTCTGTAAGGTATTGATTTTAAATAGTTAAATGTTACTTCATTTTGACTATCAACCCAATTAGAAGTCTCTGTAGAAAGATCATCTTCTAGCCATCTATATGGGTCCTCAATATCAGTTCCGAAATAGGTGTCAACAACTACATCTTTTTCTGTAATTGGATAATTAATATCATCAGTTGGTGTATTGCATGATGCAAATAAAACGATAAGGAATATGAGATTATTTTTCATAATTTTTATTTAATTCTTGATCTAAAAGTAAGTTATTTATTCTTTTTATTAACGAGGGACCTTCATAAATAAATCCTGTATAAAGTTGAACTAGGTCTGCCCCACATTTAATTTTTTCAAGCGCATCCTCAGGATTCATTATACCTCCTACTCCAATTATTGGAAAATCTGTACCAAGCTTCTTTCTTAGAGAAGAAATTATTAAGTTACTTTTATCCTTCAGTTTCATTCCACTTAGCCCTCCTGTTTCCTCTTTGTGTCTAGATACAAGCCCATCTCTTGAAATAGTAGTATTAGTGGCAATTACACCATCTATTTTTAATTCAAGCACTAATTGAATAATGGCATCAAGCTGGTTGCTATTTATATCTGGAGATATTTTCAATAACAATGGCTTACTATTCTTCATGTCATTATTTTTATTGACTAACTTTTCCAGAAGGGGTTTTAATAATTTTTTATCATGAAAATCTCTAAGACCTTTGGTATTTGGGGAGCTAATATTAACTGCGAAATAATCAACATAATCATTAAGATCTGTTAGACATTTTAGATAGTCATTATGGGCATTAACATTTTCAGTAAAAAAGTTTTTTCCAATATTGGCACCGATTATTATGTCTCTTCTTTTTTTTAAATTCTCGGCAATAACTTCAAGACCTTTATTGTTAAAACCAAGCCTATTTATTAGAGATTTATCTTCAACTAGTCGGAAGATTCTTTTTTTTGGATTTCCTGGTTGTGGTAAAGGAGTAACAGTTCCAATTTCTATAAATCCAAAGCCAAAATTAGAAAATTCTCTGTAAGAGTCAGCATTTTTATCAAAGCCAGCAGCAAGACCAACTGGGTTTTTGAATGTTAATCCAAAAAGTTTTTTTTCTAAACTATGATGATTAACAACAAAGAATCTTCTAATAATTGTTTTAGTTAGAGGAATATTAAAAAATAGTTTAATGAACTTTACTGAGAACTCATGGATTAACTCTGCATCAAATAGGAAGAGGAAATTTCTTAATATCTTATACATTAAGTTTTTAAATTAGATGATAGTTCAATTGAAATAGCAGATTTTTCAATTTTTAACTTACCAGCCATTGTCTCTATTACACAAGTAGTGCTTTTATCATCAAGTTCATTTATCCTCGCATGAACACCTGAGGTTGTTACAATTCTATCACCTTTTTTTAGATTTTTAAGAAACTTTTTCTCTTTACTGCTTCTCCTAAAAGAAGGAATTATAATAAAAAATAAAAAGACAAGAGCTGCAAGAAGTAAGTAGGGAAATTGAGATTCCATAGTTAATTTGTTTTTGGTTCAACAAATGCTTGAATTCTTAGAAGTTGACCACCACTAGGTGTGTTAGCTGAAACTTTAACCATTTTTTGCTGTAGATCAGGTCTACCATTTGTGTCAAAATTCACTTCAATCTCACCAGTTTCCCCTGGTTTAATTGGAACATTTTTAGGGTATTTTGGGACAGTACATCCACAACTTCCAATAGCATCTACAATATATAAATCGTTTTCACTAGTATTAGTAAATTTAAAAATTGTCTTTACAATTTCTCCCTCGTTAATTAATCCAAAGTCATGAAAAACTCTGTCAAAAGTTATTTCAGCATAACTATTTTCTTTTTGGACACTTAATTTATTATCAGGATTTATTTTACTGGATGCACTTTCATTACAACCAGAAAATAAGATGGAGAGAGTTGTTAAGACTAAAACATTTCTAAAATTTACCATTGAAAATTTTTATCAAAATTACTAAAATTTACGATATAAGACCACGGCCTTTTTTTACTATTAGACCTTTACTGGTTAAATCTTTCACAATGTTATCAATAACGCCATTGACAAACTTCCCAGAGCTTGGAGATGAAAACTCTTTAGCAATTTCTATATATTCATTTAATGTAACTTTAGTTGGTATTGATGGGAAATAAAGTAGTTCTGCAGTTGAAGTAATTAGTATTATATAATCAATTCTGGCTATTCTGTCAGATTCCCAGTTTGGAGTCCTCCCACTAAGATGATCTTTTAAATTATCATATTCTTTTACAACCTGGTTTAAAAGTTCTTGACCAAATTTAATTTCATCTTGATAGTCAAATAAAGATGGGAGGTTAAATGAGTCAGCATTTTGAATATCTACTTTTTCAATGTTATTCAAAATAAATGAATTTACATATGGTAGATCATTAACCCAATTTATATTTTGATCCTCAAAAAAATCATGAAGAAGATTAGACTGAGCAATAATATTTGAATATGCATCAATAAAAAAACCAAGATTATCTTCACTATTTGAATCAATATACTTTTTATTAAGTAAGATTAAATTCTCCTGAAGATCTATTACATAGTTTAAGTTTAAATCCCAATTAATTATATTATTTCTTTTAAAACTCTTTGGATTTAATTTATTAAAAAAGAAAAAATATGGATTCTTAGATATAAAAGGACAACTAAACTTTTTAGATTCAAGATTATTAAAGTGAATATTGATCTCCTTAATGAGGTCGATCATACAGTATAGAAGATCAAGTGAAGTTGAGGAACTCTTACTGATATAGGTTTTTAAAGATTTACTGTCTATCGATTCTATTGAATTTGAATAGACAGATTGAATTACTAGAGTACGAATATGTCTTCTGTTTAACATCTTTAAAGAACTAAAACAAAATTAGTCAATTATTAGGATATAATTAGAATTTAATAGAATTAATAAAGTTTATATTTGTCTTTGACCATGAGAGAATTAAAGAGATTAAATAAATTTCTTATAAAGTATAAAGGCAAACTTCTACTTGGCCTGCTTATAACAATAATATCAAGAGTCTTTTCTTTAGTTACACCAAGACTTGTTGGAGACTCTATGACAACAATTGAAAATTATCTTAGCCTTAATAGTATATCTCCAGATGAACTTAAGGATGTTCTATTTTTTAATATTGTCTTGATTATAGGAGCATCTCTTATTTCTGGTTTCTTTACATTTTTAATGAGACAAACAATAATCAATGTATCAAGATTCATTGAGTTTGATGTTAAAAATGAAATTTTTTCTCATTATCAAACCCTTGATCAAATATTTTATAAAAAAAATAGAACTGGAGACTTGATGAATAGAATTAGTGAAGATGTTAGTAAAGTTAGAATGTACTACGGACCTGTATTAATGTATGGGACTAATGCTGTAGTGTTGTTTATCATCATAATATTTTATATGTATAGTGTTGCTCCAAAACTTACAATTTATAGTTTAATCCCACTGCCTATTTTATCAGTTTTTATATACAGGATAAGTAATCTTATAAATAAGAAGAGTACTCTAGTTCAGGAAAGTCTTTCTGACCTCTCAACATATTCTCAGGAGAGTTTTAGTGGAATATCAGTATTAAAGTCATTTAATATTCAAAATATAATTTTTAATAGGTTCGATAAATATGCATTTAATAGTTTTAAGAATAGCTTAAGTCTTGCAAAAATTCAAGCTTGGTTCTTCCCAATTATTCTTTTCCTAATTGGACTTAGTAATCTGATTGTAATTTATATAGGTGGTAAAGAGTTCATCGATGGTAATATTGAAATTGGAGTAATTGCTGAATTTATTATTTATGTAAACATGTTAACTTGGCCAGTAACTCTTGTTGGCTGGGTAACATCTATTGTGAAACAAGCCGAAGCTTCTCAGAAAAGGATCAATGAATTCCTAGATTCAGCAAGCTCAATACCGAATGGAACATCTAAATTAGGGGATGCCAGCAAGAAGGACATAACATTTAAAAACGTTTGTTTTAAATATGATCAAACAGGAATAGAAATTTTTAAATCATTTAACTTAAAAATTAATTCAGGTAAGGTATTGGGTATTGTTGGTAAGGTAGGATCTGGAAAAACTTCTGTAGTGGATTTAATCTCAAGAATATATGACCCACAAAAAGGAGATATTTTTATTGGAGATAAAAATTTAAAGTCTATTGAGATAAGTGAACTCAGGAGCTTAATAAGTTATGTTCCTCAAAATAATTTTTTATTTTCTGAAAGTATAAAAAAGAACATTGAGTTTGGTAATCCAAATTCCTCAATGGATGACATAACTAATGCTGCTAAATTAGCTGAGATTGATTTAGAGATTGAAAAATTTGAAAATGGCTATGACACGATTCTTGGTGAAAGAGGTGTAACACTTTCGGGTGGACAGGCTCAAAGGATTTCAATTGCAAGGTCATTTATAAAGGACTCTGAAATATATTTATTTGATGATTGCTTTTCTTCTCTAGACTCTGATACCGAGGACAGAATTCTAAAAAATTTAAAAAATAATTTTTATAATAAAACATTAATAATAATTAGCCATAGAGTTTCATGTGTAAAACATGCTGATAATATAATTGTATTAGATAATGGAAAAATTATTCAGAGTGGAAGTCACAATGAATTAGTAAAAGATGAAGGATATTATAAGGATCTTTACCTTAAGCAAAACAGTGAAATTAATGAGTAGATTTGATTATATTTGGTTAAAATAAAAAACTATGGAAAATCAAAACGATTATAATGCTGAGGAAATATTTTCAAAAGCATTAAGAGCTGGAAGAAGAACTTATTTTTTTGATGTAAGAGAAACTAAAGCTGGAGATTATTACCTAACTATTACTGAAAGTAAAAAGTTCACTAATGAAGACGGAACTTTCTACTACAAAAAACATAAAATATATCTTTATAAAGAGGACTTTGCTGAATTTAATTCTTCACTTAAAGAGACTTGTGACTTTATTATTGAGAATAAAGGTGAAGAGGTCATAAGTGAGAGGCATGATAAAGATTTTGATATGAAAAAAGAAAAGAAAGAAGAGCCTGAATCTACAGATAAAAAAGAGGAAGAGGAAGAGGAGAAAGACTTTGCAGATGTTGATTTTGAAAATGATGATGAATAAATTTTAATTTAATAAAACTCAAAATGAAAAAAATTCTATTTCTATTAGCACCAATTTTTTGTTTAAATGCTCAAGTTGATCTTAGTTATTATTTAGGAGATACAAGCAATTATAATCAATTAATACCAACACCAGAAAGTATAATTGGTCATCAAGTTGGAGAGTTCCATGTGAGTCATGATAAATTGAGTCATTATGTCCAAGAGGTCTCAAAGAATTCTGATAGAGTAAAATTAGTCAACCGAGGTAAAACTTATGAAAATAGGACTTCATGGCTAATGATTATAACGAGTGAATCAAATCACTCAAGACTTGAAGAAATTAGAAAAAATCATTTAGAATTATCAAATTCAAAAAATAAAAATATAGACGTAACAAATATGCCTATAGTTGTCTATCAAGGCTTTTCTGTTCACGGAGATGAACCAAGTGGAACTAATGCGAGCTTACCTTTAATCTACCATCTTTTAGCAAGTAATTCAGAAGAGACAAAAGAATTATTAAACGATGTTGTCATATTGTTAGATCCAAGCCTTAATCCAGACGGACTTCAACGTTTTTCTCAATGGGCAAACAGCAATAAAAATCAGAGTTTAAATCCTGATAATAATGATAGAGAGTATAATCAATATTGGCCTAGAGCAAGGACTAACCATTATTGGTTTGATTTGAATAGAGATTATTTACCTAATCAGTTAATAGAAAGTAATTTTAAAATTCAAACTTACACTGAATGGCTGCCTAATATTATGACCGATCATCATGAGATGGGTACAAATTCATCTTTTTTCTTTCAACCAGGTGTTCCAGAGAGAAAGAATCCATTAATTTCAGATTTAAATCAAGATTTAACACGAGAGATTGCTACTTATCATGAAGAAGCTCTAAATGAGATTGGATCACTGTATTACTCTGAGGAGAGCTTCGATGATTTTTATTTTGGTAAGGGATCAACCTATCCAGATGCAAATGGAGGAATTGGAATTTTGTTTGAACAAGGAAGTTCAAGGGGACACATTCAAGAAAGTGTAAATGGAATTATTACATTTCCTTTCACAATTAAGAACCAACTTGCCACAGCTTTTTCAACTCTTAAGGCTGCAAAGAATATGAGAGTTAAGTTACTCAATTACATGAAGAATTTTTTTGATGATCAAATTGATTTAAATTCAAAAAGAACTAAAAATATTGTTTTTGGTAAGCTTAAAGATGAGTCAACTGTTTATCATCTTGCAGACATACTTAAAAGTCACAAGATTAAGTTTAATAGCATTTCTAAAGACATTGTAATTAATGGAAAAAAATATCTAAAGGATAATAGCTATATAGTACCGATGAATCAGCCGAAAAGAACACTTATTGAAGCTATGTTTTATACCCAAACAAAATTTAAAGACAGTCTTTTTTACGATGTGTCTTCTTGGACTCTACCATTAGCTTTCAATATTAATTATGATTATACAGATGGGTTGAGTCAATCAAATATTTCAAGTCTCATTGACAATGAAGTTGAAGATCTAATAAAGCCTAATGGCATGGTTGACAATAAATCAGATTACGCATATATTTTTGAGCCTCATGACTATTATACTCAAGCTGCAATTTATCAAATTTTAGATAAAGGTTTAAGGGTCAAGACTGCTACTAGAAAGTTTTCTATTAAAGGTAAAGATTACGATTACGGGACATATATGATACCTGTTCAAAATCAAGAATTAAGCTCTGATGAAATTTATGAATTATTAAGTAAGATATCTATCGACTATAACGTAGACTTTGAATCTCACTCAACTGGAATTACAGATGGAATTGATTTTGGATCTAATAATTTCGCTATAGTTAGACAGCCAAAAATAGGATTAATTGTTGGAGATGGCGTAAGAAGTTATGATGCTGGGGAGATCTGGCATTTACTTGATACCAGGTATGATATTCCTATCTCAAAGCTTGATGTTGGTAATTTAGGATACATTGACCTAAATAAGTATTCTCATATTATTTTAGCTGATTATAGTGGAAGAAGGATTAATTCAGACCAAATAAAAGAGTATGTAGATAATGGTGGAAACTTAATTGCATATAGAAATTCTATTCGTTGGGTTTCAGATAATTTAAATGAGATTGAATTATTATCTAACGATCTAGTTGCTGAAGATGTAGCTTTTGATGAGAGACAGGCATTCTATGGAGCACAGCAAACAGGTGGTGCAATATTCAAGTCTAGTATTGACAAGAGTCATCCAATCAACTATGGTATTGAGTCAAGCACTTTACCCCTCTTTAGAAATTCAAATGTATACATGAGTAAAGACAAACAAAGTTTTAATAACCCCATATTATATACTAATGATCCATTAATGAGTGGATATGTATCTGAAGAAAATCTTTCTTTATTAAAGAAATCTTCACCATTTAAATTAGTTAGAAAAGGGAGAGGAAAGATCTTATTAATGACAGATAATACAAACTTTAGAGCATTTTGGTTTGGGACTAACAGAATTCTGCTTAATATGTTGTTTCACTCAAATATAATGTAGTCTATGAGACATCACTTAGAAATTTTACTCTGAAAATTCTAAGTTCCTCTTCATCATAATCTCCATCAAATTCTTTGAGTGCATCTGAGATATCCTCACTTTCACTCTCTAGGAAATATTCACGAAGTTCCTCTTGTTGATCTTCATCAAGAATATCATCTACATAATAATCAATATTTAGTTTTGTTCCAGAGAAAACAATACTTTCGAGTTCTGATAATAAAACATTGAATTCAATACCACGAGATTCACTTATTTCATCAAGTGGTATTTTTTTATCTACATTTTGGATCAATGAAAGTTTTTTTGATGATTTTGAGCCTGAAGTTCTTAAAACAATTTCATCTGATTTTTCAATATTATTTTCCTGAATATGTTTTTTAATAAGTTCTATAAACTGAGAACCAAATTTATTAACCTTACCCTCTCCCACTCCATTGATATTTTTAAATTCATCAATAGTCTCAGGATATTTATATGTCATATCTTCAAGAGAAAACTCTTGAAATATTGCATATGGTGGTAGTGATTTACTTTTAGCAATTTCTTTTCTAAGAATTTTTAATTTATTAAATAAGTCATCATCAATTACTGATGCTTTTACAGATTGGTTCTCTATTTTTTTAGTCTTACTAAAATCATTATCCCTTGATACATAGAATTCTTTTGGACTTGAAATAAATTCTTTTCCAGAATTTGATATTTTGACAGAGGTAAAGTCAGAGATATCTTTCTCAAGAATACCTTCAACAATGGAGTAAGTAATAATTGTTCTCCAAAACTTTTCATCAATTTCATTTTTTTCATCAAAAGGTAAATTCTTTATGATCTCTCTAATTAGAACTTTTTTATTGTTAGAGAAATGATTTTTAAGTAAAAACAATAATTGATCTTTTACATTTATCTTCTCTTTTTCATTCTTTGAATTATCATCCATTTCATGATCATTATTAATGTTTGGATCATATTTTTCCCCAAAGTAACTAAGTAAATATTTTCTTCTTGAAATAGATGACTCTGCAAAAGTAGAGACTTCTTTAAGTAACATAACACCAATGTTTCTTTCTGATGATTTTTTCTTAGATAAAAGTTTTTCTAATTTTTCAACATCCTTATAAGAGTAATACATAAGGCAATGACCTTTTCCTCCATCTCTACCTGCTCTTCCTGTCTCTTGATAATACCCTTCAATACTTTTTGGTACATTATAATGAACAACATATCTAACATCTGGTTTATCAATACCCATTCCAAAAGCTATAGTGGCCACTATAACATCACATTCATCTTTTAGAAACTTATCTTGATTCTCTTCTCTAATTTTCTTCTCAAGCCCTGCATGATATGGCAGACTTTTGACACCGTTCATATTTAGCAATTGGGATAGTTCTTCAACATTTTTTCTAGATAAACAGTAGATTATTCCAGATTCATTTTGATTTGACTTTATGAATTTTAGAAGGTCTATATCTGTATTATCATTTTTAGCTCTTACCTCATAATATAAATTGTGTCGATTAAATGATGACTTAAATATTTTTGAATTATCAATTTTTAGATTCTTTATTATGTCATCTTGAACTTTAGGTGTAGCTGTTGCAGTTAAAGCAATAATCTTGATATTAGAATTAATTTGATCAATTATATCTCTTATCTTTCTATATTCTGGTCTAAAATCATGTCCCCATTCAGATATACAGTGAGCCTCATCAATAGCAAGAAATGATATATTTGTCTTCTTCAGAAATTCAATAGTATTTGACTTAGATAGTGTTTCAGGGGCAACAAATAGTAGCTTTGTTTCTTTTGTCAGTACATCATTTTTGACTTTTTCTATTTCATCTTTACTCAACGTTGAATTTAAAACATGTGCAATCGAATCTTTTGTATTATTAGTGCGAATCAAATCAACTTGATTTTTCATTAATGCAATCAAAGGGGAAACTACTATAGCTGTTCCATCTAGTATCATAGCAGGCAATTGATAGCATAAAGATTTACCTCCTCCTGTTGGCATTATAACAAAAGAGTTATTCCCTTCAAGAAGATTATTAATTATTGGTTCTTGTAAATTTTTAAAGGATGTAAAACCAAATTTCTCTTTTAATTGGTTCTTTAGACTATCCAAACTTTAGTTTTTTCAAATTGCTTAAATTTGCACTATATACAATTTAAAATAAATTTCCCATTTTGGCTAATCAACAGATAATAAAAAAAATTGCTTTAGATACACTTAATTTAGAGTCAAAATCTATTTCAGATCTTTCAAAAGTTATAGATTCAAACTTTTGTGAAATAATAAATACATTAAAAGCTTGCAATGGTAAAATAGTTCTTACCGGAATTGGTAAAAGTGCAATTATTGGTATGAAAATTTCTGCTACACTAAACTCTACAGGATCCAAGTCAATTTTTTTACATTTGGGAGATGCCCTTCATGGTGATATTGGAGTTATAGGTAATGATGATATTGTAATTTGTATATCAAAGAGTGGAGAGTCAAATGAAATAGAATCTCTTTCTAATCACCTTAAAAATGAAGGTATTAAGCTAATTGGGATTTCATGTATAAAAGATTCTCTGTTAGATAAATCGTCAGATATGTTTATCCATACTGAGATTGAAAGAGAGGCATGCCATAATAATCTTGCTCCTACAACAAGCTCTTCATGTCACCTAGCAATTGGGGACGCAATAGCAATGACACTTCAAAAAATTAAGGGTTTTAGTCCAAGCGACTTTAGTGTATATCATCCATCTGGAAATTTAGGAAAGAAACTTAGTCTAAAGCTTAATTATTTAATTGATAAAAACAGAATGCCTACAGTTAGCCTCTCATCTACTTTTTTTGAAATTATTGATGAAATTTCGTCAAATATGTATGGGGCAACTGCTGTTATTGATTCTGATAAAATTATTGGAATAATAACTGATGGAGATATCAGAAGGATTATTGAGAAAAAGCATAATATAGATAGAGTTTTAGCTTCAGATTTAATGAATAAAAATCCTAAAGTTTTGAGCGAGGAAACCTTAGCATTTCATGCATTGGGTGTAATGAAAAAAAACAATATAAGTCAAGTTTTAGTAACTGACCCTAATAATACATATATAGGCATTGTACACATTTTAGATATAATAAAGCAAGGTATTAATGATGAGTAACCCCTCTCGAGACATGTCATTTTTAGATCATCTTGAGGAATTAAGATGGCATATTATAAGATCAACTATATCAGTATTAATAGTTGCTGTGTTAGCATTTTTAGCTAAGGATATAATTTTTGATCAAATCATTTTTGGACCTAAGAAAGGAGACTTTGTTAGTTATCAAGTATTTTGTTCAATATCACAATCTATTGGAGGTGATGCCTTCTGCTTTGAAGAGCTTCCATTTAGAGTTCAAAGCAGAACAGTTTCCGGACAATTTTCTGCTCACCTTTGGACATCTATACTTGCTGGGTTTATTCTTGCATTTCCCTATGTAGTATATGAATTCTGGAAATTTATTAGTCCTGGATTATACAAGAAGGAGAAGGAAGGTGCAAGAGGTTTTATCTTTATTTCCTCAACTTTATTTTTTATAGGAGTTTTATTTGGGTATTATGTGGTTACTCCTCTTTCAATAAATTTTCTAGGAAACTATACCATAAGCTCTGAGGTATTTAATGATTTTGATTTAAACAGCTATATAGGTCTTCTTAGAGCTTCAGTTCTTGCTTCAGGTTTAATCTTTGAATTACCTATAATCATTCATTATCTTACAAAGGTTGGGCTTGTGACTCCTGACTTTCTTAGAAGAAATAGAAAATTTGCTTTAGTAATAGTATTGAGTCTTTCTGCAATAATTACTCCTCCAGATATTGCTAGCCAAATAATTGTAAGTATTCCTATTTTAGTATTGTACGAGATAAGTATTATAATATCAAAAATTGGATATAAAAAATTAAATACTTAATATTAGAAATATGATATTAAAAGCAAAAGAAATTTCAAAATCATACAGAGGGAGAAGAGTTGTTAATAATATTTCAATTGAAGTAAATCAAGGAGAGATTGTTGGGCTTTTAGGACCAAATGGTGCCGGTAAGACAACTTCTTTCTATATGATAGTTGGGATTATCAAACCTGAAGATGGTGACATATATTTAGATAATGAAATTATCTCAAGTTATCCAATGTATCAAAGGTCACAAAGAGGAATTGGATATTTAGCTCAAGAAGAATCTGTTTTTAGGAAACTTTCAATTGAGGATAACATACTAGGTGTTCTAGAATTCTCAGATTTATCGAAGAAAGAGCAAAAAATGAAGGCAGAGCAATTAATGGAAGAATTTGGTTTAATTAACATAAGGAAAAATAGAGGGGATCTATTATCTGGAGGTGAGAGAAGAAGAACTGAAATTGCAAGAGCACTTGCTAATGATCCAAAATTTTTATTATTAGACGAACCTTTTGCTGGAGTAGATCCTATAGCTGTTGAAGATATTCAATCCATAATTTCTGTTTTGAAAAATAAAAATATTGGAATACTTATTACTGACCATAATGTTCAAGAAACACTAGCAATAACTGATAGGACATATCTTATGTTTGAAGGGAAAATACTTAAAGAAGGAATCCCTGAAGACTTAGCTAAAGATGAAATGGTAAGAAAAGTTTATTTAGGAAAAAACTTCGAGTTTAAAAGAAAAAAAATTGATTTATAATTAAATCAATGACCATAAATTTCTAATTACATTTAAGAAAAGGTAAAGTATAATTACAAGCGAGAATCCTCCTAGACCAAAAAATAATATTATTGGTATTGATAAGACAATAGTCAAAATTTTAAAAATATTATAGTCATATTTCCTTAGTGATAATCTTAATGAGAAAAGCCTAAATGGAACATTCATAAGAATAACACTAGATAATGTTAGAATTATTAAAGTGGTATTGTTCAAAAGGTACTGTTTTGATTCAATCAAGTATAGGTGATCCATCAGGATTGGAAGTGAAACAAAGAAAAGTGCATTTGCAGGAGTTGGAAGTCCTTCAAATTCATCAGTATAATCTATAGTATTAAATTTCGCTAATCTGGTTGCTGAACCAACTGTAATTAAGAATGCAATAAACGCTATAGGAGAAATAGAGAATACAAGATCTAAATCTAAAACAGGTGATAAGTAGGGATTTAAATCAAAATCTGTAACTCTGTTTCCAGATAACTTAAACAATTGATATACTACTATACCTGGAACAACTCCACTTGTTATTATATCAGATAATGAATCTAAATGTTTACCAAAATTGGATTCAGCATTTAAAAGTCTAGCTGCAAGTCCATCTAAGTAGTCAAGTAGTACACCAAACAGAACTAAAATTAAAACTGCATCAAATTGAAATTGAAATGCAAATGCAATTGAGAAACAACCACATATTAAATTTAATAATGTTAAAATGTTAGGTATGAGGGATTTTATCATGATAGTAATGGCGCTCAATTTATAAAAAAATTGTAATATTAGATTGTAAAATTTATTAAACTTTAAAAGTGAGTAGACTTCTTGGTTATTCATTAATCAGCGGGTTATTGTTTGCAAGTGCCTGGCCGGTTAATGGAATAACTCCTTTGATTTTTATTAGCTTGATACCTTTACTTTTTGTGGAGGATATAATTAGCAAAGATAATCTAGGAAAAAAAAATCTTAGGTTATTCTTCTATTCATATGTTGCTTTCCTCACATGGAATATAGCTACTACTTGGTGGATTGTCTATACAACACTACCTGGAGCTATATTCGCAAACGTTGCTAACTCGTCATTTTATTCAATAATTTTTTTATTGTACTCAAGAGTTAAGAGAAAAATAGATTTTAAAGCTGGGGTACTTTTTTTAATAACATTCTGGATTACATTTGAAAAGTTTCATTTAAACTGGGAATTTTCTTGGCCGTGGTTGAATCTTGGAAATGTGTTTTCTGAAAGAATTGATTGGATTCAATGGTACGAATATACTGGTGTATTTGGAGGAAGTCTTTGGGTGTTATGTGCTAACTTCTTGCTATTTAACCTATTAAGGAAATATTCAAGTTTTAAAGATAAAAGGCGATTTTATATTAGAATTATTCCAAGAGTTCTTCTTATAAGCTTTCCCATTTTTGTTTCGCTTTTAGTTAAACCAAAAATAGATAAAGGAGAGGAATTTAAAGTTCTAATTACTCAGCCAAAAATTGACCCTTGGGAAGCAAAATATGGTAATTCTAAAAGTAATCTTGATTACTTTAAAATTTTTAAGGATTTAACTAATGAAGAATTGAGTACTAATGAATATGATTTTGTCTTCACATCAGAAACATATTTCTCCGAAGGGTATGGAGAAAATGTTGATTACTTTGGATATACAAAACTTCATGATAGTCTTAATAACTATTTAAGTAAATTCAATAATACCAATCTAATCTCTGGAATACAATTTTATAAGCTTTATCAAAATCAGAAAGAAAAACCTACAAAATCAGCAAATCCAGTTAGAGATAATATTTGGGTTGACTATTTTAATTCTTCAATAAATATGTCTGCAAATAAAGGTTTTGAATACAATCATAAGTCTAAACTTGTAGTTGGAAGTGAATATATGCCATTTAAGTCTATCCTTGAGCCTATAATAGGAACTGTAATGATTGATCTAGGAGGAACAATTCGTTCTATGGGTACACAGCATGAATCCGAAAGAAAAGTATTTAAACACTCTTTAAAAGACCTAAAAACTATCTCAATTGTGTGTTATGAGACAATTGATGGAGAATATGTTGCCAATTATGTTGATCTAGGAGCTAATTTTATTTCAATAATTACTAATGATTCATGGTGGGGGGATACACCAGGCCATAGACATCTGTTAAGTTATGCAAGATTAAGAGCAATTGAAAACAGAAGATATATTGTTAGAAGTGCAAATTCTGGTGTTTCCACAATCATAAATGAAGTTGGAGAGTATGATACAACATTGCCATTTAATAAAAAAGGAACTTTAAGTGGTAAAGCCTATGCTATTGATTACAGGACATTCTACAGCAAAAATGGAGACTATATTGCTAGAATATGTATACTAATTTCAATTTTATTATTACTTCTTTCATTTTCTAAGGTAAAAGAATAAAAAACTTTTGGTTTTTTGAACTTATAATATACTTTTGCAGAAAACAAGTCGTATGTATTGGACATTAGAATTAGCTTCTTACTTAAGTGATGCTCCCTGGCCAGCTTCAAAAGATGAGCTAATTGATTTCTCAATCAGAACTGGTGCACCTCTTGAAGTAGTAGAGAATCTTCAATCTCTTGAAGATGAAGGTGATGTTTACGAATCGATTGAAGAAATTTGGCCTGACTTTCCAACAGAAGAAGATTACCTTTGGAATGAGGATGAGTATTAATCTAATTTGATTAATATTAATTGGTAATTTTTAAATAAATTTGAAAAAAAAACAGCATGTCTATTGTTAACTCCCTTTTGAAGGTATTTCTTGGGGATAAATCTGGGAAAGATCTAAAAAAACTGACCCCCATAGTTGATGAAATCAATGATCATTTTAATAGACTCTCCTCAATTACAAATGATCAGCTCCGAGATAAAACAATTGAATTTAAAAAGTTGATTTCAGATGAGACAGAAGATCTTAATTCTTCAATTTCTGATCTAAATAATAAACTTTCCAATGACCTGTCTAATTCTGAAAAGGAAGAAATATTTAAGCAAATTGAATCTGTAGAAAATGATCTAATTGAAAAAAAGTCTGAAGTTTTAGACAGACTATTACCTGAGGCATTCGCTGTTGTTAAGGAGACTGCAAAAAGGTTTTTTGAAAATGAAGAAATTAAAGTAACTGCTTCAGATTTTGATAAAGAAATTGCATCAAAAAAATCTTATACAAAAATTGATAGCGATAAAGCTATTTGGAAAAATAATTGGGATGCAGCTGGAAAAAACGTTATCTGGGATATGATTCACTATGATGTTCAATTAATTGGAGGAATTGTTCTTCATCAAGGAAAAATTGGAGAAATGCAAACTGGTGAGGGTAAAACTTTAGTTTCAACATTACCAATTTACCTGAATGCTCTTACAGGTGACGGAGTTCATTTAGTTACGGTAAATGATTACTTGGCAAAACGTGATAGTGCGTGGATGGGTCCTATACTTGAATTTCATGGTTTAAAGATTGATTGTATTGATTATCATAAACCAAATTCTCCTGAAAGAAAAAAAGCATACGAGGCAGATATAACCTATGGAACAAATAATGAATTTGGTTTTGATTATTTAAGAGACAATATGTCTCACTCACTAGATGATATTGTTCAGAGAAAGCATAATTATGCTATAATTGATGAGGTAGATTCTGTTCTTATTGATGATGCTAGAACACCATTAATTATTTCTGGTCCAACAAAGGATGGAGACAGGCATGAATTTGATAATCTAAAGCCTAAGATCCAGAGATTAGTTTCCCTTCAAAAGACATATCTCAACAGTATTCTCTCTGAAGCTAAAGGTCTAATTCAAAATTCAGACAATGATAAAGGTGGTTTCCTTCTTTACAGAGTGTATAGAGGACTTCCAAAAAATAAAGCATTAATTAAATTTTTAAGTGAGGAAGGTGTAAAACAAACACTTCAAAAAACTGAGAACTTTTATATGCAAGATAACAATAGAGAGATGCATCAAATTGATGAAGAGCTCTATTTTACAATAGATGAGAAGAATAATCAGATTGAACTTACAGATAAGGGAATAAATACACTATCTGAGGATCTAGATGATAAAGATTTTTTTATCATGCCAAATATTTCAACTGAAATTACTTCAATAGAGAGTAAAGGTCTATCTGCAGAAGATGAGGCAAAAGAAAAGAATGATTTATTCAATGATTTTAACATCAAAAGTGAAAGGATTCACAGTATGAATCAGTTACTTAAAGCTTTTACTTTATTTGAGAAAGATGTTGAATATGTTGTTGTTGAGAATAAGGTAATGATAGTTGATGAACAGACTGGAAGAATTATGGATGGTAGAAGATATTCTGATGGACTTCATCAAGCAATTGAAGCTAAAGAAAATGTAAAAATTGAGGCTGCTACTCAGACTTTTGCTACAATTACTCTTCAAAATTATTTTAGATTATACTCTAAGCTTTCTGGGATGACTGGTACTGCTGTTACTGAGGCAGGTGAATTTTGGGAAATTTACAAACTTGATGTAACAGAAATTCCAACGAATAAACCAATAGCAAGAAAAGATCAGGATGATTTAATTTATAAATCAAAACGTGAAAAATATAATGCAATTATTGAGGAAGTAATAGATCTTAGAAACAATAAAAGACCGGTATTGATTGGAACAACATCTGTTGAAATATCAGAATTATTAAGTAAAATGTTAAACCGAGCAAGTATAAATCATAATGTGCTAAATGCTAAGCTTCATAAAAAAGAAGCTGATATAGTAGCTGAGGCTGGAAATCCTGGGGTGGTAACAATTGCAACCAATATGGCTGGTAGGGGAACTGATATTAAGCTAAGCAAAGATGTTATTGATGCTGGAGGACTTGCAATTATTGGTACAGAAAGGCATGATTCGCGTAGGGTAGACAGACAGCTTAGAGGTAGATCTGGGAGACAAGGTGATCCTGGTAGTTCTCAATTTTATGTTTCTTTTGAAGACAATTTAATGCGATTGTTTGGCCAAGATAGAGTATCTAATATAATGGATCGTATGGGTTTAAAAGATGGAGAAAACATTCAACATCCAATGGTAACAAAATCAATTGAAAGAGCTCAGAAGAAGGTAGAGGAAAATAACTTTGGTATTAGAAAGAGATTACTAGAGTATGATGATGTTATGAACTCTCAGAGGAACATTATTTATACTCTAAGAAAAAACGCATTAGAAGGTGATAGATTACAAATCGATATTTCTAATATAATGTATGACACGATTGAAGAAATAGTTATAGACAATAAGGGCACTAATAATTTTAAAAACTTTGAATTTGAACTTATAACAACTTTTTCAATGACCTCACCAATTAATGAGGATGAATTCATGGAATCAAATGAAGAAGACTTAATTAACTCTCTCTATGAGGAACTTAATAAATTTTACATTAATAAAAAAGAGTTGAATAGAGCCCTTGCGCTTCCTGTTATTAAAAACGTTTATGAGAATAAAGCAAATTCTTTTAAAAGAATTGTAGTTCCATTTACAGATGGTAAAAAGGTTATAAATATTGTAACCGATTTAAAGAAATCGTTTGATACTAATGGAGAAAATCTGATTGATGATTTTGAAAAGAACATTTCTCTCGCAATAATTGATGAAAAGTGGAAAAATCATCTAAGAAAAATGGATGAATTAAAGCAATCTGTTCAATTAGCAGTTCATGAGCAAAAAGATCCTTTGTTAATATATAAATTTGAAGCATATGAACTATTTAAGTCAATGATTCATATTCTTAACAAAGAACTACTATCATTTTTATTCAAGTCTAATCTTCCAAATAATCAAGGTAATATTAAAGATGCTTCGACAAATTCTTCAAAAAATAACAATTATCAAACTTCAAAAGAAGAAAGTCTTAATAGTGATGAATTAGCTGAAAGGGCTAGAAGAGTCGGTGCCAGTGCAAGCCAACAGGGCCAGAGAGTAGAGACCATTACAAGAGAGGTTCCCAAAATAGGTCGAAACGAAAAAGTTGATATTAGAAATAATGACACTGGTGAAGTTAAGACTTTAAAGTTCAAACAAGCAGAGAAGCTACTCCTAACTGGTGAGTGGTCAATTAATAGTTAATTCTTACTAATATATTTTCAGTTTATTATTTGAAAAATATCAATATGATATTTTTTTTAACCTTTTTTTATAAATATGGTAAATATTATTTTTTAATATTTGAATAGATCGCGTATGATTTTGATCATTGGACCTTAATCATAAATTTGTTAATCTTAGTATGAAATTAAAAGACCAAGGGCTATACCTATCTGAATTTGAGCATGATAATTGTGGTGCGGGGTTTATTTGCAGTCTAAATGGTGAGAGAACTAATAATATTATTAGCAAAGCACTTAATATTCTTTCATGTCTTGAGCACAGAGGTGCGGTTAGTTCAGATGGCAGGACTGGAGATGGAGCTGGAATTTTAATTGAAATACCTCATGACTTTTTTACTAAAAAATGTAATTTTCCCCTTCCAGAGCCTAACAACTATGCAGTTGGTATGGTTTTCCTGCCAAAAAGTGTAAATCAGTCAAATCATTGTATAAAAGTTTTTGAGAATGAAATTAGCAACCAGAATTTAAAAATCATTGGATGGAGAGATGTGCCTGTTAACTCAAAAGTTGTTGGTTCTATTGCAAGTAAATCTCAGCCAGAAATAAAGCAGGTGTTCATAACTACAAACGATTCAGAAACTGGTGAAACTGATTTTAATATAAAATTGTTTAAAGCAAGAAAAATTGCTGAGAACTCAATATTCTCCTCTGAACTATCTGAAAAGGAATATTTTTATTTTTCGAGTTTAAGCACAAAGACAATTATTTATAAAGGATTATTAGTGCCAGAAGATATTGAAAGATTCTATGTAGATTTAAAAGACTCTTCTTTAGTTACAAAGCTTGCACTTGTTCACCAGAGATTTTCAACAAATACTTTTCCTACCTGGGATCTAGCTCAACCTTTTAGATACATGTGTCACAATGGAGAAATTAATACATTCAAAGGGAATATAAGCAGGATGAGAACCAGAGAAGAACTTTTTAAATCAGATAATATATCTGATCATGAAATGTCAAAAATTCTTCCAATAATCGTACCAAAAAAATCAGATTCAGCGTCAATGGATATGGTTGTTGAGCTTTTACTTATGACTGGAAGATCATTACCAGAAGTTATGATGATGTTAGTTCCAGAAGCATGGGAAAAACACAACTCAATGGATGTTAAGAAAAAAGCATTCTATGAATATAACAGTTGCATTATGGAGCCTTGGGATGGACCTGCTTCAATTCCATTTACAGACGGTAAATATATAGGTGCCTTGTTAGACAGAAATGGTCTTAGGCCATCTAGGTATACTGTAACCAAAGACGGATATGTTGTTATGTCTTCAGAAACAGGTGTTGTAGAAATTGAACCTAAAAATGTTTTATCACATGGAAGACTTGAGCCAGGAAAAATATTTCTTGTTGACATGGAAGAAGGAAGAATAATAAATGATGAAGAAATTAAATCTGAGATAGTCTCAAAGCAGCCATACAAGAAATGGATCAACAAGAACATTCTTCAGTTAAAGGATGTCCCTTACACAGGAAACAGAACCCCCGACGAAAAAATTAAGTTTGAAACAAGATTAAAAATTTTTGGATACACAAAGGAAGACTTTAAGAAAATTATTATTCCTATGAGTATCACTGGCAAGGAATCTATTGGTTCTATGGGAATAGATACACCCTTAGCTGTATTATCTAAAAAGCCTCAACTATTATATAATTATTTCAAACAACTTTTTGCTCAAGTGACAAACCCACCATTAGATGGAATAAGAGAGGAAATCATAACAGATACAAGTTTATCTATTGGAAATAGTTACAACATTTTTGAAATTACCGAAGAGCATTGTATTAATCTAAACATAAAAAACCCTATCATTTCTAATGAAGATTTAGATAAAATTAAATATATAAATCATGAAAATTTTAAGACTAAATCAATTAATTGTCTCTACAAATCTAAAATGGGGCATAATGGAATTGAGGAATCACTAGAAAATATAGTTATTGATATTGAAAGATACGTTGATGATGGAACTAACATAATTATACTAAGTGATAGGAATGTATCAAAGAAGATGTCTCCTATCCCAATATTACTTGCATGTTCATACGTTCATCAAACTATGATTAAAAAGAAAAAAAGATCAAAATTTGGAATTATAATTGAATCTGCTGAGCCAAGAGAGCCTCACCACTTTTCAATGCTGTTTGGCTTTGGAGCAAGTGCTATTAATCCATACTTAGTCAATGAAATAATTAACTACCACCATGAATTAGGATTTATAAAGAACATCTCAAAAGAAAAGGCTATTTCTAATTTTAATGATGCTACAGCTAAAGGCATATTGAAAGTCATGAATAAAATAGGAATCTCTACACTTAACTCTTACAGAGGATCTCAAATATTTGAAGCGCTTGGACTAAAGACAAACTTCATAAACAAATATTTCAAAAATACGCCTACTAGGATTGAGGGTGTTGGTCTTTATGTAATTGAGAAAGAGATTAGTCAAAGAATTAAACATGCATTTACTTCTTCTTCTGACTTTATCTCAATAAAAACAGGTGGGGACTACAGATGGAGAAGAGACGGCGAGAGCCATATGTTTAATCCAAACACTATCTCAAAACTTCAAAAATCAGTTAGACAAGAGAGTTATTCTTCATATAAGGAATTTTCTAAGCTTGTTAATGATCAAGAAGAGCAATTAATGACTATTCGGGGTCTACTAAAATTTGTTGATTATAATCCAATTCCTATTGAGGAAGTTGAACCATGGACTGAAATAGTTAAGAGATTTAAGACTGGTGCAATGTCTTACGGCTCTATAAGCAAAGAAGCTCATGAAAATCTTGCAATTGCTATGAATCGTATTGGAGGAAAAAGTAATTCCGGTGAAGGTGGTGAAGATAGTAAGAGGTTCAAGAAAGATAAGAATGGAGATCTTCGAAATAGCGCAATTAAACAAGTTGCTTCAGGAAGATTTGGTGTAAGCTCATACTATTTGTCAAGCGCAAATGAAATTCAAATTAAGATGGCTCAGGGTGCAAAACCTGGAGAGGGTGGACAATTACCAGGCCCTAAGGTTAATCCCTTGATTGCCAAGGTCAGAAATTCTACACCATTTGTTGGGTTAATTTCCCCTCCTCCCCATCATGATATTTATTCAATTGAAGATTTAGCACAATTAATTTTTGATCTAAAAAATGCTAATAGAAAAGCTAGAATTAATGTTAAACTTGTATCTGAAGTAGGAGTTGGAACTATTGCTGCTGGTGTTGCAAAAGCTAAAGCTGATGTTATTTTAATATCAGGTTATGATGGTGGAACTGGTGCTTCACCATTAACCTCTCTTAGACATGCTGGATTACCATGGGAATTAGGAATTGCTGAAGCACAACAAACTCTAGTAATAAATAATTTACGCAGTAGAGTCGTACTTGAATGTGATGGTCAACTTAAAACAGGAAAGGATGTAGCTATTGCATGTCTTTTAGGCGCAGAAGAATTTGGTTTTTCTACAGCTCCACTTGTTGCGTCAGGATGTATAATGATGCGAGCATGTCACTTAAATACATGTCCTGTAGGAATTGCAACTCAAGATCCAGATTTAAGGAAGAACTTTAAGGGTAAACCTGAACATGTAATTAATTACATGTACTTTGTTGCACAGGAATTAAGAGAAATAATGGCAAATCTTGGATACAGAACAATGGACGAAATGATTGGTCAAACTCAAAAATTAAAGCCTAAAGAAGGTTTTGAAGATTTTAAAATTAAAGGAATTAATCTAGATAAAGTTCTATACAAACCTGTAAATAATGATGGATTCCCTATCAAAAACACAAAAAAACAAGATCATAACCTGGATAACGTCTTAGATTTTGAAATACTAAAATCTGCTAATTTGTCAATTAATAAAAAGGTAAAATCTTCTTTTGAATTTAAAATTAAAAATACTGATAGATCTGTTGGAGCATTAATTAGTAATGAAATATCAAACATTCATGGAATCAACGGATTACCAAAGGATACTCTTAAAATTAATTTTAGAGGTTCTGCCGGTCAAAGTTTTGGAGCATTTGCAGTCAAAGGACTTAAAATGACAGTCATTGGAAATACAAATGATTATTTTGGAAAAAGTCTCTCAGGAGGAATTTTATCAGTAAAAGTGCCTGAGGACTCTACTTTTGAATCTGACAAGAATATAATTACTGGTAACGTTGCATTATACGGTGCAACTGCAGGAGAGGCCTACATAAATGGCATAGCTGGTGAGAGATTCTGTGTAAGAAATTCAGGTGCCAATGCAGTTGTAGAAGGAGTTGGAGACCATGGCTGTGAATATATGACAGGCGGAAACGTTTTAATATTAGGAGAAATTGGTAGGAACTTTGGAGCTGGAATGAGTGGAGGTATTGCTTATCTATTAAAAACTCCTAATTTCTCTGAAAAAAACTTCAATATGGAAATGATAAATTTTGAAGAAATTGATAGTCAAGATATAGATATAATATATAGCCTACTTAAGAATCATTATTCAAATACAGCAAGTAAATTAGCTGAAGAGATGTTATCTAATTGGAGTTCAAAAAAAGAGAGTTTTATTAAGATTATGCCAATTGAATATAAAGCTGCGTTGGAAAAACTTAAGGAAGAAAAAATTAATCAACTTATTAACTAGATGGGTAAAGTTAAAGGATTTAAAGAGTTTGATAGAATTGATGAAAAGTATCTCCCAGTAAGGAGTAGGCTCAAAAACTATAATGAGTTTACTGTAGAAGTTAAAAAGTCTGAACTAGAGAGTCAGTCAGCCAGATGTATGGATTGTGGTGTTCCTTTTTGTCACAGTGGATGTCCACTTGGTAATTTAATTCCTGATTTTAATGACTTAGTCTACAACAAGAAGTGGAAAGATGCACTTGAAGTTCTTCATTCAACTAATAATTTTCCTGAATTTACAGGGAGGTTATGTCCTGCTCCATGTGAGGCTTCTTGTGTTTTAGGGATTATAGACCCACCTGTTTCAATTGAATTAATTGAAAAAAATATTATTGAAGAAGGTTTCAAAAATGGATGGATAAAGCCAGTTATTCCAAAATCTAGAACAGATAAAAAGATTGCTATTATTGGTTCTGGACCTGCAGGTTTAGCGGCATCTCAACAGTTGAATTCGGTAGGTCATAATGTGACTGTATTTGAAAGAGATAACAAAATAGGTGGATTACTAAGATATGGTATACCTGATTTTAAGCTTGAAAAAAATATCATTGATAGAAGAGTAGATATTCTAAAAGAGGAGGGGATTAAATTTAAATGTAGTATCAATGTTGGTGAAGATATAACAATTGAAAAATTACAAGAAGATTTTGATGCAGTTTTAATTTCAACAGGATCTACAAAAAAACGATCATTAGATATTCCTGGTAGTGATTTACATGGAGTTGAACAAGCTATGGACTTTTTGACCCACAATAATAAGTTTGTTGATGGGCAGATAAATGCTCATATAGACAGGTATAATGCAAAAGATAAAAACATAATAGTTATTGGTGGTGGGGATACTGGTTCAGATTGTATTGGAACTTCCAATAGACATGGTGCTGAAAGTGTCATTAACTTTGAGCTATCTAATAAACCAGGTAAAAAAAGAGACTCTTCAAATCCTTGGCCATATTGGCCTTTTACCCTCAAAACAACCTCATCTCATCAAGAAGGTGTTAGTAGGGAATGGAGTATTTTAACAAAAAAATTTATTGGTGACAAACACAACAATCTAGTAGGTCTTCAAACAGTAAATGTTGAAATAGACAAGACATCAGGGAAACTTTCTGAGATTCCTAATACTGAAAAAGTCTGGGACTGTGATATGGCAATTTTAGCACTCGGATTTACTGGTCCTGAAGAAGATCTCCCAAATCAACTAAATATTGATCTAAATAGTATTGGTAATATATCTTCAAATTCTGATTATCAAACCAAAAAAAATAATATTTTTACTGCAGGTGACTGCCGAAGAGGTCAGTCACTAATTGTTTGGGCAATTTCGGAAGGGAGAGAAGCCTCTTATCATATTGACAAATACCTCATGGGTAAATCAAATCTTCCAAGAAAGAACTCATACGGAGATTTATAAAGACTATATAAAAACATGACTACAAAGGAAGAAAAGATTAAGTTCTTAGTATTTTCTGCGGCTTTCCCTTATAGGGGTGGAATTTCCGATTCGACTCACTCACTTTGTAATGAGCTAATAAGGTCAAGAATTAACACTGAAGTTTGGACTTTCTCTCTTTTATATCCTAGCTTTTTATTTCCTGGAAAATCTCAATATAGCAATGAACAGTACGAACAGAATTTTAAAGTAAGAAGACTAATAAATACTATAAATCCATTTAACTGGATTAAAGTATCTATAATGGCAAATAATGTATTGCCAAACTCGATAATTCTTAGGTACTGGTCCCCTATTCTAATTTTTCCTTATTTTTTTATTAGATTATTTTTAAACAAAAGGATTTCAATTATTGGACTTATTGATAATTGGGATAATCATGAAAAAATTGTATTTGAAAGATTACTTCGTAGACTTTTTTTATATACATGTGATAAATTTATTACAATGTCAGACAATGTTGGGAAACAGGTTAAACAGTCTACTAATAAAAAAGTAATAACTCTGTTCCACCCAATAAATTCTAAACTACCTCAAATAAAAGATAAAAAATCTGCAAAAATTAGTTTAGGACTTGATGATATCACTTACATTTCTTTTGTTGGTCTTATAAGGGGATATAAAGGGTTAGCAACTCTTATAAAGAGTATGAAATTCATCGATAATAAAAATATAAAACTAATAATTGCTGGAGAATTTTATGAGCCCATAGAAAAATATTTAAACATTATTAAAAATCTTGGATTAGATGATAAAATCATTATTAAGAATGAGTTCTTAGATTCTAAAATGATTAGAGATTTTATATGCGCAAGTGATTTAATAATACAGCCCTATATTAAGGCAAGTCAAAGTGGTATAACACCATTATGTTATTTTTATGAAACTCCCTCTGTAGTTTCAAACATTGATGGTTTAAAAGAAATTATTCTTAAAGATAAAAGTGGCACAACTTTTGAAAAGACACCTAAGAGTCTATCAACTGCAATAATAGAATCTTTAGATAAACAAAAAAATAATAACTATATAGTAAACATCAAAAGATCTAAAAAGAACTACACTTGGTTAAGCTTTGTTAAAGAACTTGAGGAACTTTAGATATACAAATTTATAGACAGAAAATCCTATAAATAGTCCAAATAAACTACCAAAAATAATATCGATAGGAAAATGAACACCTAAATATATTCTACTGTAAGAAATAAATGAAGCATAAACTAGAGTAATCAGAATTATATATCTAATTCTGTTGCTGAATAAAAGACCAAAGAATATAGCTAGAGAGAAAGAATTCGAGGCATGTGCTGAAAAGAAACCATACTTTCCTCCACAATTATCTTTTACTAGTCTAATTGAATCTTTTACTGTTTCATCATAACAGGGTCTTAGACGTTGAAAAGAATCTTTAAAAAGATTTGCTCCTTGATCAGTAATCGTTATCATTATCGCTATGACAAAGATTAGATATAAAATATTTGAAAATTTAAGACGAGCCTTTTGAATATAAAAGAATAAACAAATTAAGAATAAATACATCAAAATATTTGCTTCAATCTTTGATAGACTTACCCAAAAATTATCAAATCTAGGAACCCCAAGATTATTAAGAAAAATTAATAATTTAGAGTCTAGCTTTAATATTTCTTCAATCATTCAATCTTATTATTTTTTTTGAAAGGTAATTAAATCTAAGAAAAAGGAAAAGTGATGAGGAGAAAAGACCTACCATCAACCCTATCCAAATTCCAACTACTGAAAGACTAGTGTAAAAACCTAAAAAATAGGAGGTTGGAAATCCAATTAAACCATATGATAAAAAAATGATTAGCGCAGGTTTATTTACATCCTGCATACCCCTTAAAGCACCTAATACTACCGCTTGAATACCATCAAATAATTGAAAGATTCCCGCAATAATTAGAAGTTTTGATGCAATTTGAAGCACATCATTAACATCTGTGATATTATTTGAATCGCTTGGGTCTAAGTAAAGTAATGGCAAGTAATCATTAAATATTAAGAATATTAAACAAAAGAATATATCAACAATTATTATTAAAAGTAATGTTGATAGGGCTACTTCTCTAAGTTTAATAAAGTTCATCATGCCTCTTTGGTTACCTACTCTTATCATTGCTGCCACACCAACTCCAAGAGCTACCATATATGTCATAGAGGAAAGATTAAGGGCTATTTGATTTGCTGCTTGAGAATTCTTACCAATTATACCTGCCATCCATACTGCAGAGATAAAAAAGGCAACTTCAAAGAAACTATGTAATGCAGATGGCAAGCCTAGGTATAAAATTTTTTTGACTCTATTAATTTGAACTTTTGTAGGAAAGAATCTTTTAATATATAGAGATAGCTTTTTATGTAATTTTAAGTATATAATTATAAATGTTAACATACATATTCTTGAAATAAGGGTTCCAATGGCTGCACCTTCAACCCCAAGCTTAGGAAATATCCAAAGACCAAAAATTAATAAGAAATTTAAAATTACATTAATAACATTTCCTAAAAGAGTTGAATACATAGCAGCTTTAGTAAATGATAATCCATCAGCGAATTGTCTAAATGATTGAAAAGTTACAATTGATATTAGTGAAAATGACACCCAAAATAAATATGGAGAAGCAAGTTCAACAACTTCAATTGGTTGATTCATATAGTAAAGAAGATTCCTATTAAGAAATACTATTGTAAAAAGAATTAATCCAAGTATCAAGCAAATCAAAAAACTATGTTCAAAAATTCTAGATATATCATTATCTTTTTTTGCACCGTCAGCTTCAGCAATCAAAGGTGTAATTGCTTGAGAAAATCCAATTCCAATTGACATAGCAATAAAAACAAAACTATTTCCTAAAGAAATGGCTGCTAATTCAGCTGTACCTAATTGACCTACCATTACATTGTCAATAAATTGAACGAAAGTATGTCCTAACATACCAATCATGACAGGATATGCCAACTTAAGATTATACTTAAATTCCCTAGTATACCTAGAGAATCCATTAAGTATTTTATTCATTATTAAAGTTTATAATTATCTAATAAATAAACTAATGCTGTCATTGCTGCAGCCCCTAGCTCTAACTCTCGCTTATTAATTTTATCAAATGTATCTGATGCAGCATGATGATAATCAAAATATCTTTGTGGGTCTGGTCTTAATCCAGCCAAAATGATTTTATTATCTTTTAATGGACCGATATCGGCACCACTCCCTCCAATTATAAAGTCATCAGCACCATATTCTTTGAATAAATTTTTAAATTCCTTTAGACTATTGAATTCACTTTCTGATGTATCAAAACTAAATCCTCTTGGGGTAAATCCACCAGCATCAGATTCTAATGCAAAAAAGTGAGTTTCATTATTTTTTTTTGCAAGCTCTGCATATTTATTTCCACCTCTTAATCCATTTTCTTCATTAGCAAATAACACAACTCTAATAGTTCTTTTAGGTTTGTAATTTAGACTTTTTAAGATCCTTAAAACTTCCATTGACTGGACTATACCTGCTCCGTCATCATGACTTCCATCGCCTAAGTCCCAAGAATCTAGATGCCCACCTACAACAATGATCTCATCTGATCTTTCAGAGCCATCTATTTGGCCAATTACATTATACGATAGCACATCTGGAAAATTTTTAGAGTTTTGTCTAAAAAAGAATTTAATATTAGGATTCAGTGATAACATTGAGCTTAAAAGCTCAGCTCCATTTGTACTAATAGCAGCTGCAGGTATTCTTTCATTTAATTCTAAACCATCATAATACATTGACCCAGTATGAGGGTAATCATCTAATGTAGTTGTCATTGACCTAACTATAACTCCTATAGCACCTAGTTTCGCAGCTTTAGCCGCACCCTGAGTCCTTTGATTTACACTTCCACCGTATGATTGGAATGTGTTTATTAAAGTTGGATCCATTTTTCTATTAAAAAAGATAATTTTTCCAGATATGGAGTCCTTCCCAATATTATTTAACTCATCAAAAGATTTTACTTCTATTACATTAGCAGATATTCCTATTGACGGCGTTGATATTGAACCACCTAATGCAGCTATTGGAACTGAAATTGTATTCCCTGGGCTTGATTCGATATGGGCGTATTCTGGTGCACCCCTTACCCATTTTGGAATCATAACTGGTTGAAGCCAAACAGAGTCTATACCTATTAAGTTAAGTTCATCCTTTCCCCATTTAACAGATCTATCATAATTAATTGAACCTGAAAGTCGACCTCCAATCTCATTGGAAAGATAATCAAGCCATTCATAGGATTGACCATTTGAAAGAGCTTCATTATAAACTTTATCTATAAATACTTTGTGATCATTAAGCTCTTGAGAAGATAATGAGAATGATAATGTTACTACAAAAAAATAGAATAAATATTTCATTTAAATTTATTTTTTTGAAGCAAAAAGATTTATGTCATCCTTTGTTATTGGATTACCCCCTAGAATAATTAGTCTTTCTACAACATTTCTAAGTTCTCTTATATTACCAGACCAGTCATATTCTTCTAATAATTTTAATGAATCTTTATTGAATTCTTTTGTTTCTATTCCCTGCTCTTTTGAAATTAACTCAGAAAAATGAGATACTAAAATTGGAATGTCTGATTTTCTTTTACTCAGTTCAGGGACTTCAATTAGAATAACAGCTAACCTATGATACAAGTCTTCTCTAAAGTTGCCATTATCAATTTCTTTTTTTAGATCCTTATTTGTAGCTGCAATTACTCTTACGTCAACTGAAATATCTTTTTGACTTCCTACTCTCTGTATTTTATTTTCTTCCAGTGCCCTTAAAACTTTTGCTTGTGCAGCTAGACTCATATCACCGATTTCATCAAGAAATAGGGTACCATTATTGGCGGCTTCAAATTTACCTTGTCTATCTTTTACAGCAGATGTAAATGATCCTTTTAAATGACCAAATAGTTCACTTTCAATAAGCTCAGATGGTATTGCAGCACAATTTACTTCTATAAATGGGGATTTATTTCTTTCACTTCTTTCATGAATGTTGTGCGCAACAAGTTCTTTACCAGTTCCACTTTCACCAGTAATTAGAACTCTTGCCTCTGTTTTAGCAACTTTATCAACCATTGAATGAACCTCCATGATAGGCTTAGATTTTCCTATAATCTCATATTTTTTGGCAACTTTTTGTCTAAGTATTTTATTTTCAGTTACTAATTCTTTCTTTTCAAGTGCATTTCTGACTGAATTAATAAGTCGGTTTAAATCTGGAGGCTTGGATATAAAATCATAGGCTCCAAGTTTCATTGATTCTACTGCAGTCTCAATATTTCCATGACCAGTAAGCATAATGAAGGGTAATGACGTATTAGTTTTCCTTGTTCTTTGAAGTAATTCGATTCCATCAATTTTAGGCATTTTTATATCACATAGAACTAAATCAAAAGATTCTTTTTTGATTAGGTCTATCCCTTTCTTACCATCTGAAGCTTCTTGAATTTCAAAGCCAGAGTCTTCATCTGATAATATTCTTACCAGCACTCTTCTTATTGGCTCCTCATCTTCAATTATAAGGATTTTACTCATTTAAAGTTAATTAGAGACTCTAAGATAAAATTATTTATGCAAACATGTCTCGTACTTTTTCAAAAAAGGACTTGTCAGTTTTATTAGGGTTTGGTTTAAAATTATCATCATCCAACATTTCTTTGAAAAAATCTTTTTGTTTTTTATTCAGAGTTTTAGGTGTCCAGATATTTACATGTACAAGAAGATCACCCTTAGAATAACCATTTAAATCAGGAATACCTTTATTTCTAAGTCTAAGTGTCTTACCTGATTGAATACCTGATTCAAGTTTAATTCTAACTTTTCCATCAATAAGGTGAATATCTTTTGAAACACCTAGCGCAGCCTCAGATATACTGATATATAAATCATAATGAAGATGTTTTCCTTCTCTTGTAAAATTATTATCAGATGACTCTTCAATTAAAACCAAAAGATCACCAGATATACCATTTGGATTATTTGAATCATTCCCTTTCCCAGAGACCTTGAGTTGCATACCTTCTTCAACACCAGCGGGTATATTAATAGAAACTGTTTCTTCAGAGTTAAGCATCCCGTTAGAGTCGGTACCTGGACCTCTTGATAATATACTTTGACCAGAACCTCCACATGTTGGGCAGACAGATGATGACTGCATTCTTCCAAGGATTGTATTAGTGACTCTTGTTACTTGACCAGTTCCATTACATTGAGTACATGTCGAAAATTTAGAATCAGGAGATAATATTTTACGTTTAACTTTTATTTTTTTATCAACTCCATTTATTATCTCATCCAAGGTTAATTTAACTCTTATTCTAAGATTTGAACCTTTAGAGACTCTTTGACCTCCACCACCAAAACCTCCAAAAGAAGATCCAAAAGCACTACCAAATATGTCACCAAACTGGCTAAATATATCGTCCATATTCATTCCTCCACCACCAAAACCTCCAGCTCCATCAAATGCACTGTGACCGAATTGGTCGTATTTTGATTTTTTATTTGGATCGCTTAGAACCTCGTATGCTTCTGCTGCTTTTTTAAAATTAGCTTCAGCAGTTTTATCCCCAGGATTTTTGTCAGGATGATATTGGATTGCTTTTTTTCTGTAAGCCTTTTTTATTTCAGATGCAGAAGCTGACTTTGATACTCCTAATATTTCATAATAGTCTTCTTTCATTTTTTTTTTATTGTGCAACTACTACTTTTGGATATGTAATTATATTATCCCCAAGTTTGTAACCACCTTGTATTATATCAATAATTTTTCCTTTTTGATTATCCTCCTGAGCAGGAATTTGACTAATTGCTTCGTGAATTTCAGCATCAAATATATCTCCAATATTAACTTCAACTTCAACTAGTCCTTGATTTCTTAATGTTTCATTAAACTTGTTGTAAATAAGTTTGATTCCCTCATCATCAGAATCTGACCCCTTACTTGAAATCGCTCTTTTAAAATCTTCAAGAACTGGAACTAAACTTGAAAGCACATCTTTTCCTGCAGTTTTAAATAACTCAATTCTTTCCTTTGCTGTCCTTCTTTTATAGTTCTCAAATTCAGCAAACAACCTGACATATTTTTCCTTCTCAAGTTTCAAACTTTCATTAAGATCTTTTATGGAAGGTGATTTCTTCTTTGAGGGTGCTTTGGAAGCTTTTTTATTATTAGAGTTCTTTTTTGTCATATATTTTTAATTATTAACTGCAATTTTATTGCCATATCAAATTTATGCCAGAATGTCATATTTATTTTGATAAATCTCTTATGGCCTCATCAATTTCAGAGAATTTAAAGACATAGTCATTTAGTCTATTCGATCTTACTTTTTGACTTGATAGAACCAATTCAGACATTTCTCCAAAAATAGCCTTTACTAAAAAAGTTGGAATATTAGGAAAAATAACTTTTGAATTATTGAACAGAGCAATTTTTTTAAGTAGATCTTCTTGAGTTACTGGATTTGGTGAAACTAAATTAAAAATACCCTTTTCATCGTTTTCAATAGATCTTAAAAAAATTATCGAGACATCATCTATATGAATCCATGATTGCCATTGATTTCCAATTCCTAGTGGAGATAATAAGAAAAGCTTAGAAAGATTTTTTGTGATCTTGAAAAGTCCTCCAGAATTTGAAAGAACTAGACCAACTCTTAAAATAGAAAAAGAAACTTCTGGAAGTATTTTTTCATAATCTCTTACTTTAGATTCCCATTTATTTACAACTTGATTAATAAATGAACTTGGAATATTAACCCCATGATCTTCAGATGAAATATCTGTCAGCGAATCTTTATAAGCAGCAATTCCTGAAGCGCTCACAAAAGACTTAATTTTAATGTTTTTTTCTTTTATTTGACTTAATATAAATGAGGTAGATTCAATTCTACTTTTTAAAATTTTAGATTTATTTTTATTTGACCAATAACAAAAAACATTATAACCTGATAAATTAATTATTGAGTCAACATCAAGAAAACAATTATCATCGATTATACTTAGACTTGGATTCCAATAAAAATATTCTAGGCCACTTTCATTAGAGCTAAGTTTTTTATTTCTTGTTAGAATATTAACCTGATAGTTTTTTGATAAGGCAAGCTTAGTTATTTTTTGACCTAAAGTTCCTGAACCACCTGTTATTAATAGCTTCATATTATTTTTTTATTTATCTTTCGAATTATATGGAAATCAATAGATCTAACAGCACAAAAATAAATGATGTTGACTTCAATTCTATCAAATTTGGAGAAATTTTTACTGACCA
>Ga0208130_1000150_pt1 | contig 37153 bp, 45 predicted proteins | sample ETNtaG_31_FD_185771 | JGI IMG/M metagenome (GOLD analysis project Ga0208130, IMG submission 185771) | Marine microbial and viral communities from oxygen minimum zone, Eastern Pacific Ocean - ETNP201310SV78 (SPAdes) (version 2) | ecosystem: Environmental > Aquatic > Marine > Oceanic ... | reverse complement strand
TGAATTAGATCTATATGTGAATTCCGGAAGAACAATAAGTGCCTCAATTAAGTATTTATTTTAATTATAAGGAATTATAATCAAGAATATTTTGGAAAATTTATTATTTTTCATCGGACGATAAAAAAATAAGTCTGAGTTTTATGATAAAAAATTTCCAATAAATATAAATATTAATAGAGCAGTCTTAGTTTATAGGTACCCTTCTAGCTTTGCGCTTCTATAAGTCTTTCCGTTCTATAAAACTTGAAGAAACACCATGTAGCAAAAGCTGTTATTAAATGCCAAATTCCATGAGGCTGTATAAATGAGTCTGGATTACAATATTTGGTATCTGGATAACCCTGAAGCCAGATTATGAAAGCCACAATATAGCTTATCATTCCTAGAAAAAACCATGGGTTATAAGTTCTTATCTTCGTTGGAGAACTATTTGATAATAAGGCTGGAAGCCAAAAAAGTATTATCCACCAGTAATTTAGAATATCACTAAAAATATCTGTTGGAAAAATTCCAAAAATACTTGCTACTAAAAAACCTACGAAGCCTGAATACCACTTATTTATTCTACCCCAGAATTTAAATAGGAATTCTGAAATAATCCATAAAGCAATTGAAACCCCAAATAAATCAAGGTTTATTCCCATATTTGTTCCAAAAAACCAACTTAATACAGAAAAAATTAAAACTATTGCTATATAAGTAGAAAAAAATCTCTTTGTAGACCATTTACCTAACTCTTTTAGGTTAAATAACCAAGGAACAATTATATAAGTAACCATACTGACATTATCAATCCATTGTCCCCAGTATGAATGAGTACCATGCATCAAAAAAGATCCTGGTCCGAGGAAAATAACAACACTTGCATATAAAATTGATATATTTGTTAATCCAGTAAAATCATTTGATACCTTTTTCGTTTTGTCCTCTTTTGACAAAATCCAAAACATTATTAGACCTGTAATCATAAAGCCTACATTGCTGAAGGCATTAATGGGTTCACGAAAAATACTAGAACTAACCCTTTCACACCAACGAGAAACATCACCAACTGATAAATTAGGCTCTAAAGTTACAATCAGTCCCATTTTAGCCAAAACATAGTAAACTAAGAAAAAAGAAACTGAACAAGTTAAAGCAATAATGAAAGAATTCTGTTTTTTTAGAATATTCATATTTAATTAATTGCAATTGGATTAATAATCATTTGAACGGCACCTCTTACTTTTGCTTGGCCTAAAACAAAAAGAAATTCTAATGCCCCGTCTTTTACTAATGGCCCAGTATTCATAGTTTCTAATATATATATACCATTCTCTTTAAGTAATATTACATGCCCTTGAAATGCTTTGTTAATATCTTTAGGAGGAATTACATCTAATCCCCAAGTGTCAGCTCCTACTGCAACAACTTGTTTTGATGCTAAATATTCTGCAACCTCTGGACTTTGACCAGGCTCTCCTGATCCCCATGCAACTGGGTCTGATTTAAGTTTCGCATCTGTCCAGCCTGTATGGAATATTACAACATCACCCTTTTTAACTGGAGTTCCTTGTTTCCTCTCGACCGCTTTTACATCCTCAACAGTAAAAGATTGGCCGGCTTCTAAAAAATCAACGCCAAAATGACTGGCCATATCCAAAATTATACCTCTTGTGACTAAAGGTGGGACAGTTTCTATACCGAGCTTTGTAAGACCATCTATTAAAGCAAAGTCTTTTCCTTTGTTACAATTATAAAAAGTACCATCCGGTCCCCCTAAATGGCCCAAACCATCAAGTTGAGAACCAATTCCAAACCAACCCTGAAAAATATCATCATTATAAGTAGAATTTGGAGACTGCTGATTGCCAAATTGCTGATTAGGTTGAACCACTTGAAGAGATAATGATCTTGGTGGATAAGCGGGTGTATTAGCATCAATAATAATACCCAAACCGTATACTTTACCTGTCTTTATTAAATTAGCAGCTTTTAAAATTGAAGTTGATGTAATTAAATTTGCATTACCTATTTCATCATCAGCCCCCCACTTTGAGACTTCGCAATCCTCTGCTCTTAAAGTTAAAACAAAAAAACTTAAAAATATGGTTAAAAAAAGTCTCAATTTATTCTCCTTATTATTATTTTTGAATATTATATAGTTTTTTAATCTCATTGTAACGAAAACAATCTTCTGAATGATCATTAATAATTCCTATTGCTTGCAGAAATGCATAACAAATTTTAGGGCCAATAAACTTAAAATTTCTTTTTTTTAAATCTTTTGAAACATTATTACTTAACAATACTTTATCTGATATTTCTAAAGTATTCTGTAATTTTGATTTAATGTTTTTATTTTCAGTAAAAGACCAAATATAACTATCAAAACTTTTGAATTCTCTCTGAATTTTTATAAATTCAATTGCATTGTTTCTAATAGAGAAAAGCTTTAATTTATTTTTTATTAATCCATCGTTAGAGAGAAGCATAAAAATGTCTCGATCTTTCATTTTAGATATTTTCTCTACATCAAAATTGTAAAAAGCATTTCTATAATTATCTCTTTTTTTTAGAACAATTATCCAGCTTAATCCTGCTTGTTGACCTTCTAAACATAATGATTCAAATAAAATTTTATCATCATGAGTTGGAACACCCCACTCTTTATCATGGTAACGAATATTTAATTCATCACCACTAGCCCAGGAACATCTTTTTTTCATAAAACAATATATCAATATAGATAATATTTATAAATTAGAAAAAAAATCCTAGTAAAATTTTATTTTTTAATTTTATATAAATAAAGGGGGAATCATCATGGAAAAAATCAATAATCTCTTAGACACAATTACAAAACCATTTTCATTTATAGCTAACTTTATTGTTCGTATTGGATTAGGTACATCCTTTTTTCTTCATGGATTTGGAAAACTTCCTATAAATCAGGGTTTTATTGATTTTTTAAGCTCTAAAGGTGTCCCACTATCAAATATTTTTGCTTATTTAGTCGCTTGGGGAGAAATTTTAGCTGGATTAGGTATAATTCTTGGCGGTCTTTTAATTAAATTATCACCTTCAATAGCAAACATAATTACAAAAATATCTGGACTAACAATTGTAATTATTATGATAAATGCTCTTTTAATTGCTCATTCACATTGGAGTATTTTTATTGGAGAAAGAGGTTCTATATTATTTGCAAGTGAGCAACTATTCTTGCTTATTCTAGGTTTTTTCTTTTTTATCAGAGGGAATAATACTTAAAGCTCTTAACCAATATTTTTTTCAATAATATTAGTCTTAATTCCATCTAATGATTTAGTATTAGCTTTTTTCCAATATTTTTGTATCCCTTCTTCTCCAGCGGCTTTATTAGATTTTTCTAAAATATTTCTTTCTTTAATAAATTTATATTCTGGGACAGCCCATCCACATGAGGTTTGAACAGAAGAAATCGATAGATCAAAAATTTGTCTTGAACCTTCAGAGTAAGGAAAAAGACTAATTAAATCTGACCATTCTTTGTCAAGATGATGAACGGCTTTTGCTTCACCATAAATTCTTAAAATTAGCGGCTTTCCCTCAAAAGCATTCATCATAAGTGTCATTCTTGCGCTTTCTTGGACATGAGCAGCCGTTTCATTACCACTACCAGTTAAATTCAACCAAACGATCCTATTACCATTTAGGACCCTGAGACTATCTAAACCCTTTGGCGAAAGATTTATTCTGCCATCAGCAACTGCTGTAGCTACAAAAAAAACTTTTTGCTCTTCAATAAATTTAATATGATCATTATTGAGACTTTCAAAAATTTCCATTTTTTACCTTTTAAAGATTAATTATGTGAAACAGGTAATTTACTCCTACCCCAGAAAAGAAATGGCCCTACTCTTTGACCGTTATTAATTAGTTTTAAATTTGGAAACCTTTTTTTAAGAGCCCTTAAAGCAACTCTTGTCTCCAATTTTGCTAATTCCCTGCCAAGACAAATATGAATACCAACACTAAAAGATATAACTTTTTTACCATCTCTTGTTGAATCAAATTTATTAGGATTATCAAAAATTTCGCTATCTCTATTAGCTGCACCATAATGCATCATAACTTTTGTATTTGATGGAATAGTTACATCATCATAAGTAACATCTTTAGAGGTTGTTTTGAACAACCCTAATAATGGAGGATCAAATCTTAAACTTTCACTAATAAGGCCATCAATTTCAAGTTTATCGGCTACAAAGTCATTCCATAAATTATCTATACTTAACAATCTCCAAACCAAATTAGAGATCAAAGAAGTAGTCGTTTCATTACCCGCGACAAATATCTGAGCTAATAAACGAACTGCTTCATCATCTGATAAATATTCATTATTAATTTTAGAATTAGCTATTCTTGAAATTAATGAGTCATCCTCAGTCATAGACCTTTTTTTGTTGATTAATGTTAAAAAGTAATCATCCATTTTATCTAGTTCTTTTTGAAATGTCTCAGGCTCCTCACTGCACATCTGAGCAACGGCAGCATCAGCCCAACCTTTAAATCTTTTTATATCATCAGTTGGTATTCCTAAAATTTCACAGATAATAATAACTGGTAATGGAAAAGATAAATCATCATGAATATCCCATTCCTCTTTATTATTTATATCGTCTAATAAATCATCAGTGATTTCTTCAAGTCTTCTCTCTAAATTTTTAATTGATCCCATTAGGAAATTTGGCTGAACAATTCGCCTAATAAAAGTATGATGATCTCCATCAGAGACAATACCGTTAGATTTTATAAAATTTGGTCCATTTCCATATCCTTCAAGGAAGGTTTCAGGATCTCTTAGAGCTTTATCAATATCATTATATCTAGATAAAATATAAAAAGGAGGATCAAATAAGTCATAATAGTAAGCTCTGTGACCATTTAAAAGTTTTTCTGCTGAAATAGAGGGGTCAAGTAATTCCTCATCACTCATAAGATTTAAATTATCTATCATTTTATCCATTTTAATTTACCATAATTTTTTACTCAGGCTTTGCATACCCCCAATAATTGTAGCCTGCTATTCTTGGTGTTTTAGGAAGATACATTTCATCCATTTCTACAATTTTAAAACCTGAACTTTTAATCAACACAGGAATATTTCTATTTATATTACATCCACCCGCTATTTTACCCCAAATAGAATTCAATCTTTTCTGCCATTTTTTAATGTTTTCATCAGGTGAAACACCATGTTCACAAAAGATCATTTTGCCATTATGTTTTAAAACCCTTCTTATTTCTTTATTTGCTTGAAGAACACTTGGAATTGTACACATAGTATATGTTATCAAAACTGTATCAAAATAATCATTAGGAAATGGTATATCCTCTGCACTTGAAGTAATAAAATTAACATTTATATCCTCTTTAATGGCAACTTTTTTTGCCATTGCATTTAATTCCTCTGACGGATCAATACCCCATATTTCTTCAATTTTAGATTTATTATAAAAAGGTAAATTTAAACCAGATCCAATACCTACTTCAAGAATCTTGCCTTCAGCTAATGGGACAACTTTTTTTCTTTGATAAGTTATTGGCTCAGATGCACAGGCACAATTTAAAAATCTTGGTAAAATGTATTTTTCGTAAAAAGACATAGTTAATAATTTTTATTAATTATCTTCTTCTCTAATAGTTTTATCTTTTTCAATACTAAGCTTATCTTTTAAACTCATAATATATGCTGAAATTGATAGAATTAGTATTGCTGCAGCTTCCCCCACTAACATTAGAGCATCCATATCTTTACTTTGCATGATAATTAAACGACAAAGAGCGGTAATTGCAATAATAATAGGAAGAGTAACAGGAATTCTATTCGTACTATAAAAGACACCAACCATTCCAATTATTTCTGCATAGATAAATAAAAGAAAAAGATCAGCTAATGTAATTTCTCTAGCAAGAAACATTGAAAAAAGATATTGAGCTGCTGCAATACATGTAGCTATACCTATTATAGCCAATAGAACTCTTTCGCTTGAAACAGTTGTCCAATGAAGACCTTTAATTATTTTTGTAAATTTTAAATCCATAATTGATAATAACTCGATATTGATTTAAATCAATTGTTTATCAATTATAAATTAAATCAAAATTTATGAATTATCATCGATCCATTCATTTACTATTTCTTCTAAAATGAATAGAGGAACTATACCTTGATCAAGAATTAGAGAATGAAAAGATTTAATATTAAAATTCTGTCCCATTTTTTCTTTTGCTTTTTCTCTAAGTTCTAAAATTTTTAACATCCCAATCTTATAACTTAGAGCCTGACCAGGCCATACAATATATCTTTCAATTTCCACTCTAACTTGAGTATCTGACATACCTGTAGTTTTTTTCATATAATCCATGGCCTGCTCTCTAGACCATTTTTTAAAATGAATACCCGTATCAACAACAAGTCTATTTGCCCTAAACATTTCACTCTGTAGAACACCTAACTCGTCATATAAATCTTTCGTCATTCCAATCTCAACAGCAAGCTGCTCTGCATAAAGAGCCCAACCTTCAGTATAGGCTGAGGTTCTGTAACCTAGCTTTCTGTATAAAGTTAACTGATCATTTTCTTGATTTAGTGCAATTTGAAGATGGTGTCCTGGAATTGTCTCATGAAAAGTTAATGTACGCATTCCAAAGGTTGGTGTTTGTTTAATATCATATAAATTAGCATAGAATACCCCCGGTCTTGATCCGTCTAAACTGGGTGCCTGGTAATATCCGCCTGCAGCCGTTTGCTCTGAATATTCAGGTACAGCCCTTATTTCAACTTTGCTTTTTGGTAATCTCTCAAAATAGGGTTTAACGTCTTTTTCTGCTTGAATAAGCATTTCATTATAATCTGAAATAACAATTAATTTTCTATCAGGTGTATCATCATAAAGAAAATTTGAATTTTCGTTTAAATCATTCATCATTTCGCCAATACTTTTACTAACTTCATACCCAAGCTGAATAAAAATTTCTTTCATTCTTTTTGATATTCTTTCAACTTCAGCAAGACCAATTTGATGGATTTGTTCGGGTGAATAATCGGTAGTAGTGAAAGATCTTATTTTTAGCTTATAGAATTCATCACCATTTGGTAATGACCATACACCATGATGAACATTGGCATTATTATAATTATCGTTCATAAAATTTAAGATTAACAAAAATCCTGGATTTACATCTGATTGAATAACTGAATTTAAGTGGTGTTTTAAATTATCAATTTTAATTTCCTCAATGTCTATACCTCTTAGTTTCTTAACAAAAATATTGATCAATGGATTATTATCTTCATTAAAAGAAATTAATTCATTAAGTTGGCTAATAACATGATCAAAAACAAATTTAGGGGGATATATTCCTAATTTTTTTTGATTTTCCAAGTATTCTAAATTTGCCTCTAAAACATCATTAAATAATTTAACTCTTTTGATATAGCCAAGGGCATCACTATAACTCTTAATAGGATGAGTATCAGTCATAAATTCTATTAGATTGAGGTGATTTCCACTTATTTGATTGAATAAATAAGAATGATATCGAAAATTTTCAAACTGATTAATATCATTTTCAGTATCAAAAATAGCTATCTTTTGGGATGTTTTTTGAATATCGCTTAAATTTTCCGGATTATACTTTTTTAACAAATCTAGACGCTTTAATTTTTTTAAATATATTTCTCTTTGATTTTTTTCTGATGGAATTGTTAATTTTTCTTTGTGTTTAAAAATAAAATTAAACTTGTCGAAAATTCCGATATAAGTCATATATTCTGGGGATTCTAAAAGCTCAATTGTTAACTCTTTATTTAAATAATGATCAATTGAAAATGGCTTCGTAAACAAATTTAAAAGAAAAAGCGCTATAACAATAAAGAAAATTAATAGAATATAGCTGATGGATTTAAAAAAAAACTTCATTAAGATAATTTCTTAAGGATAACACTACCAGCAGAATATCCGGCGCCAAAAGAACATAATACACCAATATCATCTTTACTCATATCATCACTAAATAATGAGAAAGCAATTATTGAACCAGCAGAAGAAGTATTTGCATAATCTTGCAATATATTTGGTTGTTCATGATTTTCAGGAACTCTTCCTAAAACTTTTTTTCCAATAAAATCATTCATACTTTTATTAGCTTGATGAAGCCAAAGTCTTTTTATTTCATTGGTTTTAATTTTCTCATTATTAAGGTGGTCAATAATTAATTGGCTAACCATTGGAACAACCTCTTTAAAAACCTTTCTACCTTGCTGCATAAAAAGGAGATCTCTATCCAACGGTGAAGATTTTTTTGCGTTATTTAAAAATCCAAAATTATTTCTAATATTATTTGAGAACTGAGTAATACATTTTGTTGAAAGTATTTCAAAACAATTATCCGATTGAGATATGTCTTTTTTTTCAAGTATCATAGCGGTGCAAACATCTCCAAAAATAAAATGACAATCACGATCCTTAAAATCTAAGTGACCTGAACAAATTTCAGGATCAACTATCAAAATAGTTTTTGCACTTCCTGATCGGATCATATCTGCTGCAGCTTGAATAGCAAATGTAGCTGAAGAACAAGCTACATTCATATCGAAAGCAAATCCTTTAATACCCAATAACTCTTGAACTTCAATTGATATCGCAGGATAAGCCCTTTCAAGATTTGAACAGGCAGTTATAACTGCATCAACATCTTTTGGATTTTTACCTGCTTTATCAAGCGCTTTTCTTGCAGCTTTAATTGACATCTCAGCAAGAATTGATGGTTCATCATCACTTCTTTTTTCTAAAATAGGATGCATTATTTCTGGATCAAGTATACCTTTTTTATCCATAACATATCTATTTTTAATACCTGAAGCATTAAAAATAAATTCTTCGTTTGATAATTCCAAAGCAACTTTTTCACCGTGTTCTATTTTATTTTTATTAGTTAAATTATAATTTTCAGCATACTTATTGTAAGCTTCAACTAATTCTTCATTAGTTATAGACTCCTCTGGTGTAAAAACACCCGTACCACTAATTACAATTCTTTCCATATTTCTAAAATAAAGCTAAATATAAAATTTTAACAGAAAAACATGATTTATATTTTGGGAATATCTAAAAAACTAATTATTTGCAAATTATTTATTGTTTGCTCTCAATAAGAATTTTCGTTTTAATTTCTTCATCTGACTCACCAACTCGAATACCTGAAATTGGAATTACGTCTAAATAATCAAAGCCAACGGCTAATTTTACGTACTTATCATCAGGTGAAATACCATTTGAAATATCAAAACCTACCCATCCCAAATCATCAATAAATACCTCTGCCCATGCATGGCTTGCATCTTGTATATTAGTATTATTGAGCATTAAATAACCACTTACATATCTTGATGGATAACCTAGCAATCTAGTAGTAGCTAAAAAAATATGTACATGATCTTGGCAAACACCATAACCTAAGCTCAACGAATCTTCGGCAGTAGTTTTGATATTGGTTTTTCCTTTCAGGTATTTAACTTTTAGCAATATATTTCTTGATAAAAGATTTAATAATTCAATATCTGAAGATCTTTTTTTATCAATATCTTTTAATAGATCAGATACTAATTTTTTAGTTTGAGAGCCTGCATACGTATACTTAGAGGAGGAAAACTTGAAAAGATCTATAGGTACACAACCTGTATGAGGACCAGTAATGCCATTTTTATCAAGTATTTCTAATTTACCATAACTTATGATTTCTATCTTTTTAGAGTCATTTTTAGTTTTACATAAATGAATTTTATTACCTTGAAAATCATTTGTCTCTAACTCAATTGAACAGCCGGTTACATCTATATTCCAATTAAATATTTTCTGATTACCTTCATTCCTAGGAGTAATTCTCAATTTTTGGATAGCTGATAATGGAGCGTTATTGTAACTAAATATTGTTTTATGCTTAATATTAAAAATCATTTCCTATACCAGGTTAAAATCTCTAGTAATGGTAAAGTGTAATTTGTCATTATTTTCTAAATATTCTTTTATAAAATTATAAAGTTTTTTATTATGAACAGTTCTAATTATACCGCTTGTAAGACTATTTTGTGTTTTCTTTGCAATATTAAATGAATTATATTTAATTTTATATGCTTTCTGAAGATAGCTTAAATTAGATAAAATCTCTTTATTGCAAAAAGATAGTGATCTTGGCATTCTCTCATCAAATATTAAAAAATTAGTAATTGCGGCAGGGTCTAAATATTCTCCGCTTAACCAGTTAAAAGATCTCCAAGCAGATAATGATCTCAGCAATATCTCCCATCTATTATAGTCTATTTTACTAACATAAACTGATTTTCTTAGTAATATTCGATAGTATTTTGTATTTAAAATTGAGGCAGTGTTATTCGATCTCTCTATAAATGTTCCAATTCTTATAAAATTAAATGTATCGTTTCTTAGCATGGTTCCATAAACAGAACCTCTAAAAACTGTTCCAGTATTTAGAACTTTTTCAATAATATCTGGTAAATTATTTATCTCTATTGGAGGATCTAAAAGTTTCTGGGTAGAGTTCCAAGATTGATTTAAAGAGTTAGAAACTTCTTTCGTTAAGGCTGTTCTAACTATTTTTCCATTCATTCGTGCTTTGTGTAAAAGATTTTTAATATTGTTCTCATTTTCTTCATCATTTATTAAATAATTTAAAACATTATCTAGTGAAAAATTTTTAAATTTTTTTCTAAAAGTATCTTGATCATTCTCTTCGATGAGAAATTTTAAGAGATCGCTATTGCCTTCACTTGATGTGATTGAGTAATGAAGGCCAGCCTGTATTTTTCTGGCAGTATTTTCTGCTCGCTCCAAATACCTTGCCATCCAATACAAATTATCTGCATATCGTCCTAGCATAGTCAGTCAATTATCCATGTATCTTTTGTTCCACCACCCTGGCTTGAATTCACTAATAGAGAGTTCTTTTTAAGAGCCACTCTTGTTAAGCCTCCATTAGTGACATGAATTTCATTAGGTGACATTAAAGCAAAAGGTCTTAAATCGACATGCCTTGGAAAAATACCTTTTTCAGTTAAAATTGGTACAGTGGATAATGCTATCGTCGGTTGCGCAATATAATCATCGGGCCTTGCAATTAGTTTCTCTCTAAATTTTTTAATTTCACTCTTACTGCTAGTTGGACCAATTAACATTCCGTAACCGCCAGATCCATGAACCTCTTTAATAACTAATTTTTCTAAATTATTTAAAACATATTTAAGTGAATTTTTTTCAGAACATCTCCATGTTTTTACATTTTTTAAAATTGGTTTTTCATCAAGATAAAATTTGATTATTTCAGGAATATATGAATAAACAGCTTTATCATCTGCAATTCCCGTACCTGGGGCATTTGCAAGCATTATATTTCCTGATCGATAAACATCAAATAAACCAGGTAGTCCAATCAAGCTATCTGGATTAAATGTTAAGGGATCCAAATAATCATCATCTATACGTCTATAGAGTATATCAATAATTTCTTTTCCTTTTGTTGTTTTTATAACAACTTTATTATTATCAATAATTAAATCACGCCATTCGAGTAAATTTACACCCATTTCATCAGCTAAAAAGCTATGCTCAAAATAAGCAGAATTATATACACCTGGTGTTAATACCGCTAAATTAGGGGAATGTGAGAAATTACTATAACATTTAATTAGAGATTTTTGTAAAAGGTCAGGATAATCATAGACATTTTTAACATTATATTTCGTAAATAATTCTGGAAACATGTGCATCATGGTTGATCGATTTTCAATCATATATGAGGAGCCTGAAGGTACCCTCAGATTATCTTCTAAAACATAAAAATTATTTTTTGAGGTTCTAATTAAATCAATACCAGAAACATGGATGTAAATATCACCAGGTGGATTAAAACCGCACATTTGTGGTTTAAATGCTGAGTTATTGTTTATTAATTTACTTGGTATTATTCCATCTTTAATAATTTTTTGATCAAAATAAATATCTTTTAAAAAAAGATTTATTGCTTTTAATCTCTGTATAATTCCTTTTTTTACAAAATCCCATTCACTATTTTCAATTATTCTTGGAATCAAATCAAAGGGGATTAGTCTCTCCTCAGCCTTATCATCCCCATAGACATTAAAAGTTATACCAACCTTTCTAAACAATTCCTCAGCTTTTTTTGACTGATTTAATAATTTTGACGAATTTTGATCATGAAGCCAAGCATGTAACTTCTTATATAATTTTTTTGGTTTGCTACCATTTAAATTTAACATTTCATCATACATAAAGGGTTTAAGACATTTTTCATGCCAAAATAGAAATAGTTACAAAATTAGAGAATTTAATGAATATTTGGGTATAAAAATTAATAATTAATCGAGATCCAAGAAGAATTTGATTTAACTCTTATCCTTCCAATCTAATTCTCTGTTCGAGCTTACTCTACTGTAACAGATTTAGCTAAATTCCTTGGCTGATCAACATCTGTACCCTTTAATAAAGCTATGTGATAAGCAATCAATTGATTAGGTAGTGTGTAGACAAATGGAGCTGAAATAATATCAGTTTCATCAACTATGAATGTTTTAATTTTATTTTTTAAATGACCAATATTATCCAAACCTTGCTCATCAGTAAGAAGAATTACTGAAGCATCTCTAGCGATTACTTCATTAAGATTTGAAACAGTCTTTTCATACAAAGTATTACTTGGCGCCATCATAAAGACCGGTAAATCTTTTTCTAATAAAGCTATGGGGCCATGTTTCATTTCTCCAGCTGGATAACCCTCTGCGTGAACATAAGAGATTTCCTTAAGTTTCAACGCACCTTCCATAGCAACAGGATACATTTGCCCTCTTCCAAGATATAATGTTGTTGTAATATTCGAAAGATCATGTGCAAGATTAATAATTTCTTCCTCTTTATCTAAAGTATTAGAAATTAATCTTGGAATTGATAAAAGTGACTTAACATAATCTTTTTCAAGATCGTTAGTTAATGATCCATTTGAAGTACCGATTTTAATAGCTAAACAAGCTAATACTACTAATTGACATGTAAAAGCCTTGGTTGACGCAACTCCAATTTCCGGACCTGCATAAATTTTTAAGGATGCATCTGAGTTTCTACACATTGATGAATCTCCAACATTGACAACTGAAATAGTCTTCTGACCAAGAGATTTACAGTGTTTTAAGGCTGCAAGCGTATCAGCAGTTTCACCTGATTGGGATATAAAAATAGTTAATCCATTAGAGTCCATTGGAGGTTCCCTATATCTAAACTCGGAGGCTATCTCAACATCAACCTTAACATTAGTGAATTTTTCAAACCAATCTCTAGCGATTAAGCCTGCGTAATATGAACTTCCGCAAGCAACTAAAGTAACATTACTGATTGTAGAAAGATCATAAGGTAGGTCAGGAATACTCACAACGCCAGTATCCATATCTATGTAATTTGATAAAGATTTTGCTATTACCTCAGGCTGCTCATGAATTTCTTTGGACATAAAATGCTTAAAAATTCCTTTTTCAGATAAAGAAACACTCTCGATAATGCTTTGCTTTTCTCTCTCAACTAATGCATGAGACTGATCAAATATTTCATAGGATTTATTTTCAATTATAGCTATATCGCCATCTTTCAAATAGGTAATGTTATCTGAATATGCGCTTAAAGAATATGTATCTGATCCAATATAATTTTCTTTTTCAGCTGAACCAATTGCAAGAGGGCTACCTCCCCTTACAGCAAATAATTTATTAGGTTCGTTTGCTATTAAAACGCCAAAGGCATAAGTGCCTTTTATATCAGCCATAGTTGACCTTATAGCTTCATAAGCACTTAATCCTGAGTTGATATATGAAGTTATAATGTGACAAACAACCTCAGTATCAGTATCACTTGAAAACTCAATACCCGCCTCAATTAATTGATTTCTGAGTTGATTATTATTTTCTATAATACCATTGTGAACGACAGCAACTTTATCCGTAATATGTGGGTGAGCATTTTTTTCTTCTGGTGTACCATGAGTTGCCCAACGGGTATGGCCTATACCTACATTGCCAGGTAAAGATGTGTTTAATAATTTTTCTTCTAAAAAACTTAAATTACCCTTTGATCTAACTCTTTCAATTTTTTCATTATTGATTGTTGCTATGCCTGAAGAGTCATAACCTCTATACTCAAGCCTTTTCAACCCTTCCAATAAAGTAGAAGAAACCTCTTTTTCACTAACTAAACCAATTATTCCACACATTTCTCTTCCTCTTTATTAGTTTTTTTTATTTTTTTGGACCAATTACTTATAAACTTTATGGGCGCTCTTGTTATGGCAAGAGAATTTGAGTCAACATCCTTAGAAATTGATGATCCAGCGGCAATATTTGCATCATTCCCAATATTAATAGGTGCAATTAACGAAGTGTTCGAGCCTATAAAAGATCTTTTCCCGATTGTTGTTTTGTGTTTATTAACTCCGTCATAATTACAAGTAATTGTTCCAGCTCCAATATTTACAGAGTCATGAATTTCAGCATCACCAATGTATGACAAATGACTGACTTTAACATTATTTTCTAAACTAGAATTTTTAAGCTCTACAAAATTTCCTATTTTTGAATCTCTACCAACATCAACATTATTTCTTAATCTTGCGAAAGGTCCTATTGATGAATCATTGTGAATAATTGAATTTTCAATTGAACAAAATGATTTAATTACAACGTTATCCTTAATTGTAACATTTTCTCCAAAAACAATATTAGACTCTATTTCAACATCTTTTCCGATCTGGGTATCATGAGAGAAAAAAACTGTTTCAGGGTCTAGAATTGTAGTACCAGCCTCCATAAAACTATCTCTGAGTTTATTTTGATAGATCTTTTCTGCTTTACTTAAACCTTTTTTACTATCAACACCTATAGTTTCCTCATAATCACACTCCAAAATTGAAGATCGACCACCATTTTTATTATTAATCTCAATTAAATCAGAGAGAATGTATTCTTGTTTTGCATTGTTATTATCTAAAAGGCTTAAATTTTCTTTAAGCTTATCTGCCTTAACGATCATTACTCCACCGTTACATAATGTTATATTTTTTTCTTCTTCATTAGCATCCAATGCTTCAACAATTTTTAATAACTTATTATCACTGACCAAAAGTCTTCCATATCGTCCAGGATCACTTGTTTTGAAACCTAAGACAGTTATATCGCTTTGATCATTAAAATTAAGCAAGTCTTTTAATGTTTCAGTTGATAATAAAGGGGTATCACCAAAAACAACCAAAACATTTTCTACTTCAGATAAATCCAAATCCTTTACACCTGCCTTTACGGCGTCTCCAGTACCTAATTGATCATTTTGAAAAGCAAAAGTTAAATCAGTATTATTTGTTTTCAGAAAAGAGAAAAAACTCTCATTTTCCTTATTTAAAACAATCACTGAATCATCATATCCAGCATCATTTATATTATATAAAATATGCTCAATAATTGTTTTACCTGCAATTTTATGCAGTGGCTTAGGAATACTAGAGTTCATTCTAGAACCCTTGCCAGCAGCAAGTATTATAGCTATATTTTTTTTACCCATAATAGAAAAGCGCCTTTTAAATTAGTGTTTAATATCCAATGAATTGCTGCTAATTTGAAATAAACTCTTGTTTCATTATGTAACTTTAAAAATTAATTAGAATTTTGATATAAATAGCTGATATAAAATGTTTTTTTTTCCATTTAAAGATGATAACCCAACAAAAAATAAACCTTTTATTTCATACTTAATTATTTTTTTATGCTGCATAATCTTTTTTTTTCAATTTAGTTTATCTTCTCAGGCAGGATATTCGATTATAAAAACCTTCGGGGCAACTCCATATTTACTTACAAATGAGCTACTCCAATATTGGTATTCAATTTTAAGTTCAATGTTTCTTCATGGAAGTTTAATGCATCTAATAGGAAACCTAATCTATTTATGGATATTTGGTGACAATATTGAAGATGAGTTTGGTAGATTTAATTTTATAATTTTTTATATTTTATGCGGTATAGGTGCCGTTATTGCTCAAATATTACTTGATCCTCAAAGCAAAGTTCCAATGATTGGGGCCAGTGGTGCAATTGCAGGTCTTTTAGGCTCTTATATAGTTCTTTACCCAAAAGCTAAAATATATGTTTTTGCCTGGATTATTATATTTGTAAAACTTATAAAAGTTCCCGCTTTTATAGTAATAAGTATATGGATTGGCCTTCAATTTATGAATGTTTTTGATCAAGGATCTTCAGGAGTTGCTTATTCTGCTCATATTGGAGGATTTCTTACAGGATTAATTTTAACTCCATTTTTCAAAAAAAATACTACAAAAATCTTTACACTAGATGGAAATAAACCTTATATTTCTGAGAATATTTCTAAAGAATTGGATAAAGATAGTATTTTAAGGCATATGCCCTCAAGTAAGAAAAAAGAGAGAGAAAATAAAAATCCATGGGATGTATAAATGGAATATCTTGATACAAAATATTTTAGCTACGCAGACCCTAATGATCCAATTCACAGGAAAGCATTAATTAGATCTATAGAGTTTGTATCTGGTCAACCTTATCTATACAATATTTACAGAGAATATCAAAAAAATCCTGAAAGATGGGATAGTTTTTGGGACGGGTGTGTTGATTTATTAAAACTAGATGTTCAGTATGATAAGGAGAAGATAAAAAATGTCCCCTCAAAAGGACCGCTAATGATAGTAGCAAACCACCCTTTTGGTGTTCTAGATGGATTAGTAATTTGCTGGCTTACAAATAAAATAAGATCGGAATTCAAAGTTCTTACTCATTCACTTTTATTAAGAGCGTCAGAAACAAAAGACTATCTTTTACCAATTGATTTTAGTGAAAGCAAAAATGCAATGATTACAAATTTGGAGACTAGAAAAACAGCCAGAAGCATTCTCGACAATGGCGGAACAATAGTTGTTTTTCCTGGCGGTACCGTATCAACGACTAAAAGATTTTATAACCGCACAGCACTTGATCCAAGTTGGAGAAACTTTACATCCAGACTAATCAAAAGATCAAAACCAACAATACTTCCATTACATTTCACTGGGCAAAACAGTTTCTTATTTCAAACTGCAAGTCATTTAAGTGAAACATTAAGGTCATCTCTCCTTTTTCACGAGGTAAAAAGAAGAATAAATACAAAAGTCCCTGTTATTATTGGAGACCCAATAAAATATTCAGATATTGATGAAAATTTATCCAACTCAGAATTATCCGAATACCTTAGAAATAAAACATACAAAATTAATCCATTTTGGAAATCAAAAGATGTTCCTTTAGGTAAAGATTTTAAAGAATTTTAGATTAATCAATTAAATCTGGATAAGGATTTACAGTTCCTGACATATTTCCTGAACCACCATCATTATATAAAACACCATAATGTCTCTCTGAAAATAACCATTCACCATTTACTTTAATATACTTGTCTTGATAAACACCAATATTAAACATACCTGTGGGGTTACCTTGTTCATCCTTTTCTGCAAATTGAAGATGTTCAGTAATATACCATCTACCAGATGCCTTATCGCCATCAACCTCAACAGTACCATTTTGAATTAACTGTCCAGCAAATGGAAAACCTGACATAGCTTGAACCCATAAAGCAACTATATCTTTTTTTCCCTTAACAGGAGGCATGCTACTTAAATCCCATACTGCATCTTCAGCCCAAGTTGATGCCCAATCCGCTTCATCGCGCCTACATACAGCATCAGCATATTTCTCAACCAAATTTCTAATTTCTTCTTTATCGCTCATTTATACCTTCCCTTATGAAAAATCTGCTCTTGCAACACCTGTTTCATCATAGACAGGCTCTTCTTTGGCAATTTTGTATTTTGCTGAAAACGCACTTAATAAACCAACTTCATTAAGTGTAGCACCCATATTTTTATACCAGTCATCTTCAAAATGTTTTTTAAGAGACTCCTCACTCTCCCATCTTTCCATGACCCAAATTCTTCCTGGAACATATGGATCTAATGTCCAACTATAATCTTGGCAGCCTTCTTCTGTTAACGCACCATCAATTAGAGGTTTACATCTTTTCATTAAATCATCAATTTTTTCAGGATCCACATCAAAAGTTGCAGTAATTATAATATCTGTTGCCATTCTAACCTCCAAATAAATTAATTGAAAAAATATTAATGCATTAGAATATCAAAAGATAAAGACTTTATTTATTTTTTTAATGATTAAAAAAATTGTATTTATATATAAAGAAACGAATCTGATAGTAGTTTTTAATGGCTAATTTTTTTAAAAATTTGTTAAAACCTGAATCTGGCCTAGCAAAATTTCTTTTAATTGCTTTTGTCCTTTTTTTCTTTTCATTAGAATTTTTACCTTTTCTTGAGCCAATCAAACAATTTCTTGACGCAGATGAACTATCAATAAGTATAGGTGATTCAAAGTTCTCTGCTTATCTAATTATTCAGGGAATTTTAATAATTGCAACGCTTCTGTGGGTTACTGGAATATTATCAGATATTGCAGCTAAGTTTGTAAAAAAAATACCAGGAATTAATTCAAATAATAGAAATTTAATAACTAAAGCATTACAAATTTTAATATATTTCATAGCATTTCAAGTAGGAATGAATTTTCTAGGAATAGATCTTACCGCTCTAGCAGTTTTTAGTGGTGCTTTAGGTATTGGTATAGGTTTTGGCCTTCAAAAGATTACGTCAAATTTTATAAGTGGAATTATAATTTTATTTGAAAAGACTGTTCAAAATGACGACTTAATAGAACTAAATGATGGAACATTAGGTTTTATTAGAAATACAGGTTCTAGAGCATCACTTATCGAAACATATGATGGAAAAGAAGTTATGGTCCCTAATGAGGATCTTATTACCAATAGGGTAATCAACTATACTCACAGTAATAAAAAAGCAAGAATAACAATAAACATTGGGGTATCATATGATTGTGATATTAAAAAAGCTCAAGAATTAATTTTAGAGGCTGCAAGCGAGCATCCTAAAACAGCTAAAGAACCGGAACCCTTATGTTTTTTGAGAGAGTTTGCAGATAGTTCAGTAAATTTTCTTTTATTATTTTGGATTAATGATGTGATTGATGGTCGTTATGGACCGCAAAGCGACGTTTTATTCTCAATTTGGGAAAAGTTTAAAGAAAATAATATTGAAATCCCCTACCCGCAAAGAGATATTCACATCAAAGAGAGTCTGAGTAAATAATGCTTAAAGTAAGAAATATCCTTCTATTGTATTTTTTATTAATATTTTCCAATCAAATTTTATTTGCACAAATAGTAAACATGGAGTCTGCTCGAAAAGAAAATTTATCTGGTTTTCATTTTCAGGTTAATTTAGGATTAAATGGTTCAAGTGGAACTGTGGATAGAACAAATTATAGTGTTGAAACTAGGATAGATTATAATTCAGACAATTGGCAAAGATTTGGTGTTTTTTCTTATAAAAGAGAGGAAAAAGACAACTCAATCACCTCAAATAATACTTTCTTTCATTTAAGAGCTGTCAGAAAAGTTAATAGCTTATTATCTCTTGAAGTATTTACGCAACTTAGCGAAAAGCCTCTTCAGAAAATAAAAAGGAGAGAACTCTTTGGAGCAGGAGTTAGGTTAAGTCCTTATAAATCTATTAGATTAGGACTTGGTCTTTTCAATGAAAATGAAGAAAGAATCTTATCAGACACAAGAAAAACTACTAGATTAAATACCTATATTACAAATGATTTTAAGATTTCAGATACAGCAACATTTGAGTCAACGCTTTATGTTCAGCCTGATATTGATGATTTTTCTGAACTAAGATCATTTTTTGTTACAGGACTTAGATTAAAAATATCTGATAAATTTTCATCCATTATAAGTTATGAAAATACTTATGACTCTTCTCCTCCTCCTAATACAGATAAATCAAATTCATTTTATGGAATAAAATTCAGTTTTGAATATTAAATACTTATTAATTTTCAATATAATAGCGTATTAAATTAAAGTATTCATAAACTAAAGACTTGAATTCAGGGGTAAAATAAAAACTTACACAAATACCTAATAGAAAACCAATTAAAAATTTAATCACAAATTTTTTTCCTTTTTTCTATTATAAATCTTCTTACTTTTTACAACTCTCTGATAAGTTGCTTGTTTTTGCCTTATAACTCTTGGTTTCTTAGGAGCTTTCTCTTTCATTATCTGAATTCCAAAGACCAGCCTCTTTAAGTCTTCTTCTTTTATTCTCGAAATAATCGATTAGGGTTGGGTTTAAAGCGACTGCTTTTTCATAAAAATCAACAGCTTTATCAATATTCCCAAGGTATTCATGCGCCATACCCTTATTAAAATAAATTGCAGAAATATCCTCTAAATTATTTTCAAGAGATGCTTGGTATTTTTCAAGGGCACCATTATAGTCTTTTAAAAGTAATAGACTATTACCTTGGTTTAAAAGGGTTTCAGCCCTCATGTTTTCATTATTATAAGCGATTTCAAATTGCTCTAAGGCCATTCTGGGTTTTGATTTATTATTATAAATAATACCAAGATTAATTCGGGTAGCATCATGATCTTTTTTCGAAATTGTATTATCAGAAAGGGCTTTTAAACAGGTAAAAACAGATGATTGAGTTGTGTAGCCAAATTTTGCATGTTTATAACATATTAAAGCATCACTACTACCAACTACTGTAACAGCCGCATTTAAATTTAAAGAACCTAAAGACACCAAAAAAGAAAATATTATAATTTTTTTAAACATTATTTATCCTTAAAAATCAGTTGAGAAACCCTCAGAAACATGGCGTTCAGGCCAGAAAAACTCTAAATTCATATTTTTAATTTTCCAATCACCATTAATTTTTACATATTCTTCATCATATAAGGCAAACCATAAAAAATTACTAGAGCCTGGTTCAATATCTGATCCATCACTATTTTTAGTAATACCATCTAATAGATAGACCCTCCCTTTCGCAGTATCAGGGCCGGTAATTTTAATGAGATGATTGGTATTAACATGCATACTGACAAAAGGAGTGTCGAGAGTGTCCTTAAAAGTTTCTTTATAATTGTTATAAATCACTTCTTTACCAACCCAATCACCATATGGTCCATATCCGCAAACTGCACCTTCTGCAAAAACATCCATCAATTTATCTAATTCTCTAGCATCCATATGATATGAATATCTCAATCTTAACTCTTTAATTTTTTCAATATCAATTAAATTTCTTAGAGACTTAATTTCCTCTGCAGATAAATTTTCTTCATTACTCATTTTTCTCTCCTTTTGAATATTGCTCATATTTTGCCTTACCTACTGAGTTAACCTTTATTGGCGGATGTATAAAATCCTTATTAGTGTTTTGCACAGGAGGTAAAAAAGAAACTGACCCAAATGATGTTTCTATAACACCTGGATTTGCTATAATTGACTTCCAACTATCGTTATTTAATGGCATCTATCTATATTAAAATAATTTTCTAAATATTTCAAAGAATATCATTTTCTGTTAATTTAAAATTATGAGCATTACTAAAGAATTAGAGAAATTTAATAAATGGTATGAAACTGAACCATTTGAAGATTTTGTTGGTCCTTTTTTTTATAAAAGAAATACCGAAAATAACCACATATCTGCTTTTGAATGTAAAAAACACCACCTTAATGCTATGGGCACTCTTCATGGAGGCATGATAATGTCTTTTATCGATTATACAATGTTTGTAATATGTCTTGATAGCATTAAAGAACAGTCTTTTGTTACTGTATCTTGTTCAACTGAATTTCTTAACCCATCTATTAATGATAAAATTATCTATGGAGATGGTGAGGTTACTCAAGAAACTAAATCAATGATTTTTATTAAGGGAAGAATTTTTAATAAGAAAAATATTAATATATCGACTTTTAGCGGTATTTTAAAAAAAGTGAGACCTAAATAATAATTGGAATTACTAAAAAACTAGACACAAGAGAAGTTACTAAAATTCTTGTATTAACATATTTTTTCTGGGTTATTTTTTTTCTAAAAATATAGACGTCTATTAACAAAAGAATAATCAAAATCAAAATCTGTAAAAAGAAATAATTCCTCTCTTCCAAAAGCAAAAATCCAATAAAACTTAAAATTGTTAAAAAATTACTTAAAAGAAATAGATTAATTCCTAAGTTACTATTTGATAAAAAAATACCCCAATGACTTCCACAAATAAAAGAAATTATAGATAAACTATATATTGATAAAATAAAATTTATTTCTATTTGAAAAAATTCTTGATAATTAAATAATTTTAAAAATGAAAGAAATATAAATGGAATACTTCCAAGAAAAATTAATAGATATGGTAAATCTTCTTTATACATTTTGATTTTTATTTCTTCTGCATCTTTCCGAACAATACAGGACCTGATCCCAACATGATTTCCATTTTTTTCTCCATGAAAAATCTTTTTTACACGTTTTACAAACTTTTATTGGTAAATTTTTATTATTCATTTTCTGACTATTAGACCTTGCTCATTTTTTTTCTTTCATTTGGGTCAAGATATTTTTTTCTTAATCGCAGGTTATTGGGTGTTACCTCTAATAATTCATCATCTTCTATATAAGCCATCATTTGTTCAAGTGACATTTTTTGATGAGGTACCAAAACTACTGCCTCATCTGCTCCAGAAGATCTCACATTAGAGTGTTTCTTCCCTTTTAAAACATTTATACCTAAATCATTATCTCGATTATGCTCTCCCACTATCATTCCCTCATAGACCTCTGTTTGAGGACCTAAAAACATTACTCCTCGATCTTGAAGATTAAATAATGCATATGCAACTGCAGAACCTGTCTCGGTTGAGACTAAAACACCATTTCTTCTTCCCTCAATGTCGCCTTTATAAGGTCCATATTCATGAAAAACTCTATTAATAACACCAGTACCCTTAGTGAGCGTTAAAAACCTATTTTGAAAACCAATCAAGGCCCTTGATGGCGCATGGAAGATAATTCTTGCCTTTCCTTCTCCTGATGACCGCATATCAACCATTTCACCTTTTCTTCTGTTCATATTATCTAAAACAGCGCTAGAAAATTCATCATCTACATCAATTGTTACTTCCTCAATCGGTTCTAGTTTCTCGTTTTCTTTACCTAATTTATATAAAACTTTAGGTCTTGAAACTGTAAGTTCAAATCCTTCCCTTCTCATCGTTTCAATTAAAACACCGAGCTGTAATTCACCTCTTCCTCCAATTTCAAATGACTCTTTTCCACCAGCCTCAGAAAATGTTATTGCAACATTTGTTTCAGATTCTGCAATTAACCTATCTCTAATAACAGTTGAGGTAACTTTTTTTCCATCCCTTCCAGCAAAAGGAGAGTCATTAACAGTAATTGTTACGGACATTGTTGGGGGATCTATTGGTGTTGATTTTAGTGGTGTAACTACATTAGTATTGCAAATAGTATCTGATACAGAGGCTTTTGTTAAACCAGCAATACAGATAATATCGCCACAAAAAACTTCATCAACTGGGACTTTTTTTGTCCCTTCAAATTTGAAAAGCTTTGTAAGACGTCCGTTTTCAATTAAATTTGAATTCAAGTCTATAGCTTTAACTGGATCATTAATTTTAGCATTTCCTGAAATTACTTTTCCGGTCAAGCATCTTCCTAAATAAGAGTCATAATCAAGTAGTGTGGCCAACATTGCAAAATTATTTTCTTTATCAACTTTTGGTTCAGGAACATGATCAACAATAAGACTCATTAAGGGTTTTAGATCAACTGACTCATGGTTTAAATCAGTTACACACCACCCAGATCTTCCAGAAGCATATAATATAGGAAAATCCAGTTGATCATCATCAGCATCTAAAGAAACAAAAAGATCAAATACTTCATTTACTACCTCATCAGGTCTTTTGTCAGCTCTATCAATCTTATTAATAACAACCATGGGTTTTAAACCGAGTTTAAGAGCTTTACCCAAAACAAACTTAGTTTGAGGCATTGGACCCTCAGCAGAGTCAACAAGTAAAATAACTCCATCAGCCATTCCCAAAACTCTTTCAACTTCACCGCCAAAGTCAGCATGACCAGGTGTATCAATAATATTTATTCTAATATTGTTCCAAGTAATTGAGGTTGGTTTGGCTAAAATTGTAATTCCACGTTCTTTTTCAAGATCACCCGAATCCATTAACCTTTCATCAATCTGCTGATTATCTCTAAATAATCCACTCTGCTTCATCATAGAGTCTATAAGTGTAGTTTTTCCATGATCGACATGAGCTATAATAGCAATATTTCTAATTTCTTGATTCATTGTGACCTGATTTAATTTTTGAAAAGGTTTCTATATCTTTATTATAAAAATAGATAGTTTTTTATATGAAGCAATTTAAATACCATAATAAAATTATTAGAGTTAAAATCGGAAAAGCAAATAAAGATATTATTCTAAACATTGTTACTTAATCAAAGAAATCATATATTATTGCAAGTAAAATATGTAAAAATTTAAAAAGGTTTTTATGGAAAAAGAAATATCAGAAATTGCCTCTCCATGTGTTGGTATTTGTGCCCTACATAAAATAGGTGACGAAACATTATGCGCAGGGTGCAAAAGAAACCCAGTTGAGATAAGAAATTGGATAAAATTTTCTGATAAAGAAAAAACGGATATTCTTGAAAAATTAAAAATAAGATAATTAGTATATAAAAGGGAGTGAAGAACCACATTCAATACATAAATTTCTTTTCAAGTCTTTGATTGGGTTTATATGATTGCAATCATAGCATGTAATGTGACCATCAATTTCTATTAGTTTTTTATTTTTCTTTTTTTTTAAAACCTTCATAAAACTATATCCATCGACGTACGTTGGAGCAGTATTTCATATATTCTTCATTGTATAACTTTTTTAATGCATCTTCTTCAGGTAGGATTTGAAAAATAGTTATGTAACAAACAAATAGTGGAAAATAAATTATTATTCCTAAAAAAGAATTAAAATAAAAACACGCTGCCAATAGTATTAATGTTAAACCTAAATACATTGGATTACGAGTATACTTAAAAATCCCTTCTGTTACCAAGGTAGTCGACATTTCAGGTTTTAGCGGATTAACTGTAGTTTCATATTTCTTAAACTCTTTGTTAGCTAAAAAAATTATTATAAAACCAGCAGCCAAAAATAAAAGAGGCAAAGTGCTTTGAAGAAATGGATGTAAATAAAGTATAAAAATATAATCTCTTGATAAATATGCTAAAAGAATTGCAATCAAAGTAACTATTGGTGGTGGAATTTTTGTATGCATAAAAACCTCTATACTTAGCCAATTATTATCCAAATAATATAGCTAATTAGTAGCCATAAAATTGAACCTGAAAATAATTTTAAGAAAAACATAAAAATCCTATTTAAAAATCTTGTGCAGTTGGTCTAAGAACTATCTCATTTGCTGCCACACCTGGCTTTTGTTTTAAAGCATAAAGTATTGCTTCAGCTATTCTTTCTGCAGGTTGTGCTAAATTAACATATTTTGCTTCACTTGCTAAATATTCAAGCATTGAGGTATCTTTAATTGTTGTTCCCAATTCAGTTTCAAATGCCCCAGGAAAAATACACGTAACTTGCAGTTTACCAGCGCTTTCTATCCTCAGGCCTTCAGAGATTGCTCCAACAGCAAACTTTGTACCAGAATATACCGCACTACCAGGAATAAGTCTTTTTCCTGCAACGGAAGAAATATTTATTATTTGGCCATTACCCCTTTCAATCATGTGATTATAAACAGCGTCAATTGCATACAAAACACCTTTTATATTTACATCAATCATACTATCCCACTCATCAGTTCTGCCTTGCTCAATAAAAGATAGCGGCATAATTCCTGCATTATTTACTAATGAGTCAATCTTACCAAATGTATCAATACCAAAATTTGCTAAATCATTTACCTGTTGTTTATTTGTAACATCAGTAGCTTTAAAAATTGCATTTTCATTACCTAATTCACTGCATAAATCAGATAACCTATCTTCTCTTCTAGCGCCTAAAACCACTTTTGCGCCATGCTCAACACACTGTTTTGCTGTAACCATTCCGAAGCCAGAACTTGCGCCGGTAATTAAAATAACCTTTCCTTCAATACAACTCATAATAACTCCATAAAAAACTTAGCAATTTAATAATGGTTGTTAAAAACATACAAGTTATAATTAAAAAAATTTAAAATTTTTCTTTTTGACGTTTTTCGTATTCAGCTTTTTTTATTTTATAATCATCTTCACTAAGCGCATGCCAACCAATACAATTCTCAACTGGCGAACGACCACACCCACATTTTTGTGACTCTCCCATAGTAATCCCCTTATGTTCTATTAAAATAGGAAAAAATTATAACGATTCTTAAAAACTTATTAATTAAATTAAATTTTTAATTTTTGATTTAATATTATCAGGAAATTTAATAGGTCTTGAATTTTTATTTAAAAGTGCAAATTCTATCTTTGTAGAAAAAACTTTTTTGTCATTTTTAAAAATATCCTGATCAATTTTAAGTCTTACGCCTTCTATACCTTTAAATACAGACCTAACTTCAAGTATATCGTCGATTGATGAAGTTCCTAGGAATTTTGATTTCATTTTATAAACCACAAAAAATTTAGGATCTTCACAATCAATTAATTCCGAATGATTAATATCCAATAATCTTAAAAAATTTGTTCTTCCTCTCTCTGCAAATTTCAAATAATTTGCGTGATAAACTATACCAGTAAAATCGGTGTCTTCGTAAAAAACTCTAACTTTAAAAAAATGAGTATTTTGTTTAATTATCCCCGATAAATCAGAATCCAAATTAATATCTCCCAAAAGAAAATAAACTTTCAATATAAATAAACTAATAAATAATGATGTTTAATGGTGATCCCGAGAGGATTCGAACCTCTGACCTACGGATTAGAAATCCGTTGCTCTATCCAGCTGAGCTACGGGACCACTATTCTTACTTATACAATTTTTCTTATAATATAAATGTTTTAATAGTCTAGAGAATAAGTTGATATTTCTACTTCATCTTCAGCCATTGAATACTCAAGATAAGTTTTAATATTTATATTGGTATAATTGTTATTATTTCTAACATAGTCCAAATAATCATTAGAGTATCCTCTTTCCCCTGCTAAGGCAGAGATTAATTTTCCTACATTATCAGCAAAAATAATTGAACCATTTTTTAAAAGACCTCTCTTTTCTATGGCGATTAAATCTCTCTTATATAAATTCTTCCAATGATCTAGCAAAACAAGATCAAATCTATATCTAAGGGTTCCTATAATTTTTTCAGAGGAACCCTCAATAACTATTATTTTATCCTCTAACCCTGCATATTTTATAATTTCTAATGCATTCCTAGCGTAGGTTTTATTAACCTCGAGAGATACAACCTTACCAAATTTTGTTAAGTTTTTCGCCATTAAGATTGCTGAATAACCGCAGAAACATCCTAGTTCAAGTATTGTAAGATCGCTTCCAATTTTCTTTAATTGATTGATCAGTAATGAACCTTTAATATCACCAATATTCATTAAAAATCTTCTATTTTTTGCAAAATTATCCATAGCCTTAAGAACGCTATCTGGATTATTTCTTATAGCATTTTCAAAAACATATTTTTTTACTTCACCAGAAATTTCCTCTCTTTTAAAAATTTTACTAAAAAAATTTTCAACAAAAATTCTTAAAATAAATTTTAAATTTTGAGGTTTTAAAAATATTAGCTTCATCTGATAAATTTTATTTTTAAAAAATTATTTAATAAACAGTAAAATTATAATTGTATTAATTAACGTATAATAATATTAATCATTCATCATTATAATAAAAAAATTAAATTTATTATTCAAATAATTGAACTTTGAAAGATACCCATGCAAGAAGACTTATCAGATTATATAATCGATCAAGAGTTTCTTCAGTTTATTAAAGCAATGAAGATCTATTATTGGACTCAGGACTTATACGATCTTCATGTTTTAAGGAAGAAATGCAGTGATAATTTAAAAACGAAATTAAAATTAAATAAAACTACTTATAATATACTTGAGGAATATTATCGTTTTTTTGAAGATTCAATCTCTACAGAAATAAAAAAGAAAAATCCAAGAAGATATCTTGAAACTGTTGAAAGCTTGGTTCTTTTATCTCAGAAACATGACAAAATGATAAATGATTTTGGTAAAGATAGTGTTGAAGCTAATCAAATATTAAATGAATATCTTGATTATAGATTAAAGTTAAAGATAGATATTGAAGAAGATATTTCAATAACCAATGACAATGAAATTGAGGAAAAAATAAATTCATATCAAAAAATAATATGGTCTTTTTTTAATAAAGTGAAAATAATTTATTTAGAACATCTAAATGAAGCTTTAGTTATCTGGAATGATGAAGAGGAAAAATCAATTTTCATATCCTCTGAAAAACCTTCAAGTAATGAAATTAATTAATCTGCTGCCAAGTATGAACTAGACACTTCCATGATCCGTCCTCCTGACGCTTAAGTACATCAAAATATATACTATCGGAAACTGTGTCTTGTAGAGCCCCTTCTGATGGAACGCTTTTGGCATCACCTATGAAAGTAATATAAACTACATAATTGTATTCCACAGTGGCAATATCTCCATAAAATTTAATATTCTTAGGTGTTTTTTGGTCGATTTCATAAGAGGCAACATCAAAAACAGGACCAAGAAAAGTTCTATAATTTTCTTTTCCTGTAATGACTGGGCCACCTGGTGGAATTAGAACAATATTTTCGTCTAAAGAGTCAACATAACCTTGAATATCACTTGTCTCTACAGCAATATACCAATCATCATAAAGGTTATTAATCTTCATCTTATCAAGCTCTCTTTCATGATGCATTCCCAATATCTCGGAGGGTATAAAAATTGAAAGCATTAAAAATAAAAATGAATATTTTTTAAAAATAGAAAAATTTAACATAAATACCTCCGTTAAGACCATTTATACACAAAATCATTAAAATTAGAAACTTCTGGAGCTTCCAATTTTTTGTCTGTTGAGCCAATGTACAAATAGCCAATGATAATATCACTTTTATCCAAACCAAAAGATAAAGAAACTTCTTCATTAAAAGCTAAAAAACCTGTTCTCCAAATTGCTGTGTAACCAAGTGAGTGACTAGCAATAAGGATATTTTGTGCAGCAGCACCTGCAGATAAAATTTGTTCTATTTCAGGAACTATTTCATGTTCTTTTGTAGATGCAATAACAACAATAATTAATGGCGCTCTAAAAGGAGCGCTTAAAATTTTATCTTTATTTGCTAGGGCTTTTTCAGGGTCTGATTTTTTTATTGCTTTATAGGCTGCTTCTGCCAACTTTCCTCTACCCTCACCAGAAACATTTAGAAATTTCCAAGGTTTTAAAGCTCCATGATCAGGTGCACGAAGAGCTGACTTATATATTAACTCTAATTCATGATCATTTGGAGCCGGTTCCTCAAGTCTGGGGGCTGATTTTCTTGATAATATAGCTTCTATAGCATTCATAATTTTTATAAAATATTAATGAGTCCAGGGAGTTTTTTTATCATATGAAAAATTATCAGAATATGACTTTGGCTTGATTTTTGATTTCTTTGTTTCTCTAATTGTATATTCAATTGAATTTTTTTCGGCAAAAGCAATAGCTAACTCTTTAGAAGAGAATTTTAACTTAACCTGGTGCTGTGTATCGCTCGATGAAGTCCAATTCATAACAGGGTCAATTGTTGTAGTTGATGATCTGGAAAATTCTAATATCCAGTTAGCACTCTTTCCGCTTCCAGACTGAGTAACAGATTTAGATGGTTGATAAATTTTTGCCTTCATAAGTTAGTTCGATAGCCAACTGCCATGCGCTCCAAAGGGTACTCTTTGAGGTAAAATAACCTCGCATACAGGTTTTTTATCAAAATTTTCAACATCTACAATAATTAATTTTGATTTTTTAATATTATCATCAAAAACAATTGCCATAACCCAACCTTCTTCTTCGCTAGAGTCTTTACTTTTAGGAACAAAAACTGGTTCACCTCCAAATACGTTATCACCCAAATCATGATCGGTTCTTGTATTTTTTTCCAAATTAAATTTATATAAAAATTGTCCAAAAGTTAATGTTTTGGCATTTTCATCGATTGCCATAGCATATCCATTTTTTGCTTTTAAACCAGTTAATCGATCATCAACTCTTGCAAAATCACATGCTGCATCATCGATTTGTTCTTCTTTACAAGTTTCAGCATCCAAATCGATTGTCCACTTCCAAAGTTTTCCAGTTGTATCCTTGCCACCATATATTTCATCCATTCCACCAACCATTGCTTTATTTTGCCTACATACATGAAGAATTATCTTATTATCCTCCTCATAGGCATTCATTGGATGAAAAACAAAACAAGGGTTAATATCTATCCACTTTATATCTTTATTAGAACCATCTCTTGGCATTACACCTAATCTAGCACCACACTCGGGCCTAAAACCAAATGGATCTGACCCACTAACAGCTTGATCAAGATCAAAAACAAGAGGAAGATCCATAAAAATTACATAATTTCTTGTAATATTCCAATCATGCATCATAACAGGTCTTGGAATATCTATTTCTTCGGATTGAATTAATTCGCCATCGGCAGAAACTCTATGATATGTTAAATATGGTTTCTTCATCATTTGATATCCGAAAAATAACAATTCATTTGTTTCAGGGCATATTCTTGGGTGAGCAGTCATAGGCCCATTTAGTTTTCCTTTAAAATCATGAGAACCAACTGTTTCAAGATCATCATTAACAATCCAAGGAAAGTGAGCTTCTTCTAATGTTAAAATTTTATCTGCATGTCTAATAACATGGGTATTAGCAGGTGAAGCTTTTAAATCAAAAGAACCCTCCATCATACCCATATCATTCTCAAAATAAGGTGTTCTAACATATTTATTTTTATAAGATGCCTTGCCGTTTTCAATTTCAACGCTATGCAGCATACCATTACCAAAAAACCAATGATCACTATAACCGGAGACTGGATTCATTCCATTTCTAATATATTTTCCACTAATCTCTTTTGGAATATCTCCAATTACTTCGAGGTTTTGCACCTCTAATTCCTTCTCAACAGGAGCCCAATTACCTTTTAAATGCCAAGGTTTTTCATTATTTTTAACATTTTTATTATTTTTTGGCACTGATCTCATAAGTTTATTTAAAATAGGCTGTGGTAATTTTAAAAGAAGTTTCGTAGCAACAGTTTGAATATTCATTTTTACCTCTGTTATTTTTATTGTTGTGATATTTACAATATAGTTACATATTACATATAACATCTTAAAATAAAATTGGGGGATTTAAATGAAAAGAATTCTATTTTTCATAGTAATAGCTTTTTTTGGATTAAACCTAAATGCTGAAATCATAAAAAAACCAATTATAACTCTTGAAGTTGCAAAAAAAATGGCAGAATCTTGTTTAGTTTTAGCTAAAAATAATGAAAAAAAAATTAACATAGCTATTTATGAATCTCCTGGTTCCTTAAAATACTATGCATCAATGGATGGTACTTATCCTGCTTCCGAAGAAATATCACGCCTAAAAGGTAAAACAACAGCTGGTTTACCTTACACAACTGACGAACTAAGAGACATGGCTTTTTCAGGAGATAATCCAAACCAAGGTCTTTTAACATTACCAAGCGTTGTATTGCTTAAAGGTGGTGTTCCAATAATACTTAAAGATGGCACTCATATTGGAGGTGTAGGAGTTTCAGGAGCAAGCGGTGGTTTTGATAAGAATTGTGCAGAAAAAGCAGTTGAAATAGCTAAAAATATTATGGTGGAATAAATTAATGTATTCAAAATCATTTTTAATTTTATTTTTATTATTTCCAATTTTTGGGTATTCCGAAACTATGATCATTAACATAGAGAGTAAGTATGATGATGGTTATGCAATGTTGGGAATATACAATAAAAAAGATAATTTTGGTAAAGCTAAAGTCAATGAAAAACCAGATGCAAGCTTAGTTTTAATGGGTGCAGTTGTTAAAATTACCAACAAAAAAGCAACAGCTATTATTGATGTACCTTTTGGAGAGTATGCAATTGCAGGATTTCAGGATTTAGATGGTAATGGTGTCTTAACAGGTAATTTTTTAGGAATACCCAGAGAACCTGTAGGTTTTTCGGGAGATGCCAAAATAAAGTTTGGTCCGCCAAAATGGAATGATGCAGTATTTAAATTTAAAGAAATAGATCAAAAGGTTTTTATATATTTAGATAAAATATAATAATTTCAATATTTTATATACTTTAATTAATGTAGGAGTTTATTTTGGAAAAGGTTAAATGTTTTTTTAATTTCAGAAGCCCATATGCTTACTTAGGTGTAAAAAAGGCGATGGAAGAAAATATAGATATGGAGTTTTTTCCACTATGCTATATGCCCAAAGAAATAGTTGAGTTTTTTATAAATGCTTCGGGCAATGAATACAAAAGATCATATCTCTATTTAGATTGTGATAGATTATTTAAAGAGATAGGAATTGATAATGTTAGAGAAAGTATAGAAAAAGAGGCGAATTGGCCAAAAGTCCACTCCGCTTGGCTTTCTGCGAGTGATAATGGCTTAGGAAATGAATTTATGATGGAAGCATTTAATCAAAGATGGCATCAAAAAAATGACTTAGGTAAGATTAATACAATTGAAAATATATGTGAGAAAATTGGCTTTGATAAAAAAATGGCAATATCTGCTATGGATGATGACAGTTTTGACAATAGATTAAAATCATATACTAAAATTATGAGAGAATATAAGGTCTTTGGTGTTCCAACCTTCATTTATAAAGATGAGATTTTTTGGGGGCAAGATAGAATTTATGCCTTAAAACAAAAAATCAATGAATAAAGAATTAATTAAGTAAGCTTGTTATTTCTCTCAAGTTTATAGGTATCACCTACCTTAAATTTTTCATGAGCCCTCTTCCATCTAGAGAATTCCCCTAAAATATGGTTTGGATCGCCATGAATTTCTGTAAAAACACCATTAACGGATCTTGTGTCTATATAAGCAGCATCTACACCGTCAGCCCAAAGCCTACATGCCAGGTCAAAGCCCATTTTTAAAAATCTGTCCAATTCCTCCTCAAAATCAGACACTAAAATACCAATATGATGGAAGCCTTCCTCACCTCTAGCAAACATATCTCTGTATATTGAGGGAGTTTCGTCATGTTGTTCAATAAATTGAATCATAGTATCACCAAGATAGCCAAAAGCATAAGAAACATCAGCTTCATCAGAGGTATTTCTATATTCAAATTTATCTGTTTTGTGGTGATGGGTAAAAACGAAAGGACCAGCTCCATATAGATCGCTCCATTTTTTTGCAGCCTCATCAATACTGTTAACAAAATAAGCTTGTTGAAAAATTGGATTTTTTTCAATTATCATCAATTAACTCCTAATTAATCTTCCAGGCAGCTCACCGGTAGAAACTCCATCTACATATGTAACTTTTCCTGAAACAATTGTATATTTATAACCATCAACCCTTTGTACAAGTCTTTTTCCTCCAGCTGGTAAATCATAACGGATTTCAGGTGAATATAGAGTTAAATTATTAAAATCGATAATATTTATGTCTGCTTTCATTCCTTCTTTGATTAAACCTCTATCCTCAAGGCCAATAGCAAGAGCATTATCCCTTGTATAGGATTTAATAATCCATGGTAGATCTAATTTTTTACCCCTAGTCCTATCTCTACCCCAAAATGTTAACATATGAGTTGTAAAGCTTGCATCACATATAGTAGCACAATGCGCTCCTCCATCACCCAAGCCCAATAAAGTATGATCACTGCTAATCATTTCTAAACTTGCTTCGAGAGAATAGTCCAGATAATTACCTATCGGATAGTATAAAAGGCTGTTTCCATCCTCTTCTAATAAGATGTCATAGATATAATCATTAATTTCTCTATTAAGTTTTTTTGCCTTAGATCCTAAGCTAGTCTCTTTATGAGGCTCATAATCAGGAATTTTATCAAGAACATATATATTATCAATATTTCTTATAATTGACTTCACCAAGCCATTACTGGAAGAGCCTTGCTCGCTTAGTAATTTTTTCTTAAAATCTTCATCTTTCATTATCGAAACTCTCTCCTCAAGTGGGAGATCAGCTATTTCAATATATGAGGGATGTCCAGAAAAAGGGTTTAAGGTTAGATTTAAACCAAGCATAAGTCCTATGGGTCTTCCACATGCCTGAGCTCTTACAGGAAGACCTCTTTTTGCGGCATCTTCGATCCAACCAAGTAAATCTTTATAGTCATATTTAGTTCCATCTGTTTGCGCAAGGGTTATAGAAATAGGACAACCTGATTCCTCTACCATTTTCTCAAGCATTTTAAATTCATCATATCCACCCAAAAAGTCTGAAACTAATTGCAAAACTCCTTTTCCTGTCTTACCTATTTCCTTAGCTATTTGAATTAATTCATTTCCAGCAGCATCAAAACTTGGAACCAATTCACCTTTTGATGTTTTATGAAAAACTGTCCTTGATGTTGTAAATCCTATAGCTCCATTTTCTATAGCTTCAGCGCTAAGCTCTGCCATTTTCTTGATATCTTCTTCAGTAGCAGGCTCTCTATCGGCACCTCTTTGCCCCATAACATATAAACGAAGAGCTCCATGGGGAATTTGGGCACCAATATCCATATCAAACCCTTTATTATCGAGAATATTCAAATAGTCAGAAAATGAATTCCAATTCCACTCCAAACCCTCAGTCAAAACTACATCAGGAATATCTTCAACACCTTCCATTAAACTTATAAGTCTATCGTGATCGTGATCATGGACAGGAGCAAATCCTACGCCACAGTTTCCCATTAAAGCTGTTGTCACACCATGCCAAGAAGATGGGGATAAAAAATTATCCCAAGTAGCTTGTCCATCATAATGAGTATGAATATCTACAAAACCTGGTGTAACAATAAAACCACTTGCATCAATTTCTTTCTTAACATTAATTGAAGAGCTTATTTTTCCTATTTTTTTAATCTTTCCATCTTTTATCAAGATATCAGACAAAATTTCTGGACCACCTGATCCATCAATAATTTTACCATTTCGAATTATTAAATCTGATATTTCCTCCATAAAATAAACTCCCTTTAAAGTTTAACCATTAGACTCAAATAAAAGATCAAGTTTTTTATACCCTCTAGTTGCAAATGTTGGAATATGACTCAAATCTGCATCTTCATCTAAATTAATATCTTTTAATCTATCAAAAATAGTTTCAAAAGCAATCCTTGCCTCTGCTTTTGCTAAACCAAGACCAACACAAATATGAGGTCCAAATCCAAAACCAACGTTCTTATCAGCGTTATGTCTGTAAAGGTCAAATTTATTTGGATTGTCAAAATATTTTGGATCTCTTCCAGCAGTACCCCAACCAAGCATTATATTAGAACCTTCAGGAATCTCTGTTTCACCAATAAATGTATCTTCTGTAACTATTCTATACAAACATTGAACAGGGGCGTCAAATCGCATGACTTCATCTATAAAAGAAGGTATCAAAGAGTAATCATTTCTCAATAAATTCATTAAATCGGGCGATTTAATAAGTAACCCCATGGCGTTACCTATAAGATTTGTTGTTGTTTCGTTACCGGCAAGCATTAAAGTATTTACAATTGGAAGAACCTCTGAAGTATCAAGTGATTTTCCTTCAACTTTTGCTGTAGCTAAAGATGTTATTAAATCATCCTTAGGATCATCCCTTCTTTTTTCAACGGTTGACTCGAAATGTTTATTTGCCTCAACAAAGGATTTTGCCACTCTCAGACGTGCTTTATGATCAAGAACGTCTAAATTTCCTGATAGAATATCATCTGACCATATTTTAAATTGACCAGCATCTTCACGAGACATTCCTAAAGCCTCAGCGATTACTATCATCGGAACATAAACAGCATAATCTTTTATAAAATCAGTTTTTTTTGTATCTATAAAAGCATCAATTAAACCATTAGCTATATCCCTAATTCTGGGCTCCATTGAACGAACCCACTTTCCTGTAAAAGCTTTATTGACTAACTTTCTATGAATTGTGTGTTTTGGGGGGTCAGTTGTCCATAAAGCATTAACAACCTTAGGACCATCATCAAATATTTCTTTTACATCTTCTTCAAGAGGTTCACCACTAACTCCTGTAGGTAAAGGACCCCCTTCTGAAAAATAACTGTTTGAAAATACTGAAGTATTTTTTGTAATTTCTTTAATATCATCCATACGACCTATCCAATACCCAACGCCTTCAACATGAACAGCTCGAGCATTATCTTTATGAATTGCGGTATAAAATTCATAAGGATTTTCCATAACTTCTGGATCAGTTAAATTATAATCGATAGCTTTTTTCATTGATAATTTAGTATAAGTTTTTAATCATCAAAATGATCAATTTCATATCTGATAGATAACTCAATAAGAAATCTCCACAAATACTCCATAGAATTTGGATCTAAGCCTAATTCCTCGGATTGAGATCTAATACCAGAAATTACCTCTTCAATTCGTTCATAGTCTCTAATTTCATTAGTATTTTTTTTTATAATTGAAGCTTCATGAATCAGATTAAAACGATCCTTAAATAAAGATAAAAGAGATGAATCAATTTTATTAAGCTCTATTCTTAAATCAGCCATATTATCGTATTTCATTTTTATCTCCTGAAATGGTCGGAGCGGAGAGATTCGAACTCCCGACCCTCTGGTCCCAAACCAGATGCGCTACCAGGCTGCGCTACGCTCCGATACATTTTAAATATTATATAAACCTTTAACGTTTTTTTGTAATTATTTTTTTTAAGGACTCAGTTTTCCTTAATTTAAAAATTGATGTAACACTTAAAACATTTCGTG
>Ga0208130_1000148_pt1 | contig 37334 bp, 39 predicted proteins | sample ETNtaG_31_FD_185771 | JGI IMG/M metagenome (GOLD analysis project Ga0208130, IMG submission 185771) | Marine microbial and viral communities from oxygen minimum zone, Eastern Pacific Ocean - ETNP201310SV78 (SPAdes) (version 2) | ecosystem: Environmental > Aquatic > Marine > Oceanic ... | reverse complement strand
AATTTTCAATTAAACAAGCAAAAGATTTTTTACGCAAAAATAAAATTCAGGTAAGGTTATGAAAAAAATTAATACTCCATCAATAATTATATTTGATTGCTTTGAAACAATCGTGGAAAACGATAGAAAAAGCTGGATTGATTTATTTAAGGTTTTTGTAAAAGAAAATAATTGGGAAATTTCTCCTCAAATACTATGGGATACATGGAAGAGTGAAGAAGTTTTATTTAGAAAAGTTAGAACAAATCTTGAAAATTTAAGTCTAAATCCAAATTTTAAAACCTACGAAGAAGCATGGGCAAATTGTTTTAATAAAGTATTGTTTGAATTAAAACTTGAAGGGAATCCCTCAGTTTTAGCTAAAAGATGTATAAAAAATATGGGGAAGAATTCACCATATATGGATAGTAATGAGTACTTAAATAAACTGTCTAAACATTGTAAATTAGGAGTAATTTCAAACGCAGACAATGATTTCTTATATCCTGTTTTAGAAAAAATAGAACTTAAATTCGACTTTATATTATCATCTGAATCTGCAAAGTTATATAAACCTGATCCTAGAATTTTTTTAAAGTTCATAGCTGAAAATAATTTAGATCCTCAAGATTGCTGGTATGTTGGAGATAAAGAATATGATGATGTGTTAGGTTCAAGTTCAGTAGGAATGAAACCATTTCTTATAGATCGGTCAGTATATAATGATATAAAAGAAGAAAAAAACATGGTAAGAATTTCAAACTTAATTCAACTGTATGAAATTTTAATTAATAAATAATATGAATCCAGACTTCCAAAAAAATAATTTATTACCTGCAATCATTCAAAATTCAGACTCAAAAAAAGTATTAATGTTAGGCTGGATGAACCAAGAATCATTCGAAAAAACATTAGAGACAAAAAATGTGTGGTTTTTTTCTAGATCTAGAAAAAGACTGTGGGAGAAAGGTGAAGATAGTAAAAATTATCTAAGAGTAGATGAAATAAAGATTGATTGTGATAAAGACGCAATACTTATCTACGCAAAACCAGAAGGGCCTACATGCCATACTCTTAATGAATCATGCTTTGATACTTCATTAGATGAATATCAAAAAGAAGAATTTGACATTGATTATCTAGAAAAATTAATTCAATCAAGAAAACTCCAAAAACCTAAAAACTCTTATACAACAGAGCTATTTAATGAAGGTATTAAAAAGATTAGTAAAAAATTGGGAGAAGAAGCATCAGAAGTGATCATAGCTTCTTTAGCAGAAAAAAGAAGTGATTTAATTTATGAGTCTGCTGACTTGATTTATCATCTTTTAGTTCTTCTAGTCAATGAAGAAATAAACTTTAATGAAATTATAGATGAATTATCTAAAAGGCATAAAAAATAAATTTCTCTTAATGTGAATTATCTAGTCTTATTGATTCATTTATAGCAGCTATTGCGACTTCAACCATTTCTTCTTCTGGCTCTGCAGTAGTTAATTTCTGCATTAGTATATTAGGATAAGATAATAACTTAGAAAGATAATTTTCTGATGTTATACTGGAAAATCTTATTAATTCATATGATATTCCTGCAATGATAGGAAAAAGAAATAATCTTGAAGAATATAAAAGTAAAATTGGTTCACGCGGTATGAAAACATGAAGAATTATAGAGACTAAAATTACTGTCATAATGAAACTTGTTCCACATCTAGGATGTTCTTTGTTATACTCTTGAATCTTTTCTATACTATTTGAGTTTAAGCTTTGATTATCCTCATAAGCAGCAATAGTTTTATGCTCTGCACCATGATAAGCAAAAACTCTTTTTATATCTTTATTTAACCCAATAAGGTATACATATCCAATAAAAAATACCAATCTGACTAAACCTTCAATAATGTTATTAATTACAAAATTATCCTCAACAAAAATGATTCTATCGGATAAAAATAGAGGTAATAATAAAAAAATAGATAAAACAAATAGTATAAAAAATGTACTGAAAAGGTACGAAAAGAATTTCTCTATATTAGATAGATTATTATCTTCACTTTGTTCAACTATTTCTGAAGATTTTGATAGAGCTCTAAAGCCAATCACCATCATTTCTACTAGAATAATCAAACCTCTTACAAATGGAATTTTTTTTAGAAAAGAATTAGTAAAAGAAGGGAGTTTGATTTGTTCAATAATAATCTCTTTGTGATTATTTCGAACTGCAACGACGCAATTTTTCATGCCTCGAATCATTACACCTTCTATAACAGCTTGCCCACCATAAAAATGCTTTTTCATTGCGTAAGAATTTACTGAAGGTTATACCTTCTCTTCATTCTATCAACTCTACCTTCGGTATCGACGATTCTTTGTTCACCAGTCCAAGCAGGATGGCAACTACTACAAATTTCAACAGCTATTTTTTCTCTTGTAGATAAAGTTTTCCAAGTTTCTGAACAACCTGCACAAACAACATCAGCTTGAAAAATGGTTGGATGAGTATCTTTTTTCAATTTTTCACCTTTTCATCCGTATAAACGTTTAATCTTCTTTTCCCTTTAGAAGCCCAGTCAAAAGAAACAACACCATCAATTTTTGAAAATAAGGTGTGATCTCTTCCTAGTCCTACATTTTCTCCAGGTAAAAACTTCGTTCCTCGTTGTCTTACAATTATTGATCCAGCAGTAACAAACATGCCTCCAAAGGTTTTAACACCTAATCTCTTACCAGCACTGTCTCTACCGTTTCTACTAGTTCCTCCACCCTTTTTATGTGCCACTAGCTTTACTCCTTGCCTTTTTGATTGAAATACTTTCTATTACAACATTTGTAATTTGTTGTCTGTGCCCTGTTTTGACTCTATGTCTTGTCTTATTTTTATATCTTAGAGAAATAACTTTTTTTGCTTTAGCTTGTTCTTCAATTTTTGCTTTAACAACAGCTCCTTCTACAGTCGGTTCACCTATATTAATTTTTCCCTTAAGAGAAGTCATTAATACATCTTCAAAAAGAATGCTGTCACCTGAATTTCCTTCAAGTTTTTCAACAGTCAGTGAATCACCTTCTCTGACTCTATATTGTTTTCCACCAGTTTTTATAATTGCATAGTCCATAAATCCACCTTATCAAAGGAAGTACAAAACTTAATTGTACACAAAAAAATCAAATTTATCTTTGATTTATTCATCAATATAACTAGGGATTAAAATTCTTTTATTTATTGCGTACTCAGTTATATTACTATCAAAAGATATTTTATTTGAATTTTCTATTCTTATTTTATCTTTAGTTTTTTTCATCCAACCTAAATAATCATGATAAATCATATCATTTTCTAATGAACACCAAGGCGCGAGATAAAAATCCTTTGATTCAGATTGAATATATTTAAAATCATATTTTTCTTTTTTATCAGGAAAAGAAAAAGCTTCTACATATGAATTAATCATTTTTTTTCTAGAAAATTTATTTAGTATATCGTTTTTTCCTTTTAAAATAGATTTTTGATCATTTATCATATTAATTCCTGTGTTCACAAATTTTTTTATATCTCCGTAAGGAATAAGTTCTATACCTGAAATATCCTTCAATTCCCTAAAAGCACCTACAGAGCTACAAATTGCTGGAGTACCATTAACAACAGATTCAAGCGGAACTAAACCAAAGGATTCTATAAAGTCTCCTGGGCATAAAGTTAGATCACCAGAAGAATAAAATTCACCCATTTGTTCAAAAGGTATCCAATCATTAAAAACTATTTCTCCATGGTTTGAAAGAAATTCCCTTTGTGCTTCCGTATCAAAAAATTCGGAATTTTTTTTATCCTTGTTTAAGGATTCATCAAACACAAGGGACTTCAATATAACTTTTTTCCAATTTTTTGTTTTAGCAAACTCATTTGCTATTCTAAGTGCTTCATTAAAACCTTTTCTTGGATCAGGTCTATGAGGAAATAAAAGAATTAAGTTTCCATCTATTTCTTTTAATTTCTCACTAATTGGTTCAGAAATCGAATTAGGAATGATCAAATAATTATTTGATTCAAATTTTTTTCTTGCTATTGAAGAGTGAATCGTGTTCAGCAAATATTTAGAAGGTATTATGATTTTATTAGAATCAAAAGAAAAAACTGAAGATAATGACTCTTGATAAACTAAATCATGAATTCCGCTTATAATTTTATTTCCCAAAAAATAATCACGCAAAAACCATCCATCACCATGTAAATATATTCTGTCAGCCCAATCAGAAATAAGAGATATAATTTTGCTCAATTGTTGGAGCTCATATAGAGGAACTTCAAAAGGAGATGGGAATTTCCCCCTAAGATTTAATACTTTCTCAATTTTAACATCACCTATGAATGAATCCTCTGAAGTATTATTTTCAATTGGAGAAAAAACTCTTAAATCTATATCATTTTTTCTTAAACCTAAAACAATATCATTTAATACTTTTTGAGAACCTCCCAGGACATATTCTCCATAGAGTGGAGCAAGAGATAGACAAGCAATTTTCATAAGCTATTTTCAAAGTTTCCTTTATACCATACAAGAGGCTCAATATCTTGAAATTCAAATTTTTCAACCTCAAGGAAGTAAACAATATGGTCACCTATTTTTATAAAGTCATTTTTTTTACATAAAAAATAACCAAGACATTCTTTGATATAGAAACAATTTTCTTTATTATAAAAAAAATTATTATCAGGATTATGAGGTCTAGAAAAATAATTAGCAATATCTGCTTGATTTTTTGACAACAAAGAAACAGATATAAATTCACTTGTTTTGAGATTTTTAATAATTGATCTCTCAACTCCAACTGAAACCATTATAATTGGCGGATTCAAAGAAATACTCATTACTGAACTGGCTGTCATTCCATGAATAATATCATTTTGATTTTTTACAGCCAAAACAGAAACCCCTGTTGGGAAAAAACTCCAAGATTTCCTAAAATCCAACTCATCAATCATTTATTTTTCTTCAGTGTTTTCTAATTCTTCAGTGTTTTCTAATTCTTCAGTGTTTTCTAATTCTTCAGTGTTTTCTAATTCTTCAGTGTTTTCTAATTCTTCAGCTTTTTCAATTTCTTCAATACTGACAGTTTTTCTTACTTTTCTTTTATCTTGGACAAAATTTATGAAAAGTCCGCTTATGGCATCACCTTGATTTGGCTTAACTATAGTCACTCCCTGGGCTACTCTACCAGTTTTTCTAATCTCACCTAAGTTTGTTCGGATTATTTGAGCTTTATCTGTCAATAAGAATAAAAAGCCTTCTTCTTTTCCTTTTGTCTTTCCTTTATTTTCATCCTTAATTTGTTTTGCAGCATTGATTACTTCTTCTGTAACTACAGCTCCTCCTGCAACTTTCCCTGTCTTATCAGTAACCTTAAGAGTAAGAATTCCAGATCCTCCTCTATTTTGAACTCTATAATGCCTGAATTCACTAAGTTTACCTATTCCTCTTCTTCCAATAATTAATAAAAGTCCTTCATCATTCACTACTCCACTATAAACAACAACATCTTGAGCTGTTTTCATCTTAATGCCTCTCACTCCTCCTGCACCTCTTTGAGTAGGTCTCACTTGTGAAGACGGGAATCTTATTGACATTCCTTCTCTAGTAATTATTGCTAAGTCTTCGTCAGGATCTGCTATTGAAACTGCAACAAGCTCATCATCTTTAGAAAGTTTAAAGGTATTCAAACCTGCTCTATTTATATTTCTAAGTAATGGCAAATGCATTCTTTTAACTTTTCCAGCTTTTGTAACCATTAGTAAGTATGTATCTTCAAGTAAACTTGAAACAGTCAACATTGCAGTAACTTTTTCATTTGGGCCTAAGTTTATTATGTTAGAAACAGGGGTTCCTCTAGAAGTTCTAGATTGATCAGCAGGCAATTCAAATACCCTTAATCTAAAAACTCTTCCTTTATCAGTAAAAAAGAGTAAAGTATCGTGAGTATTTGCAACCTGTAAATATGGAACAACATCACCATCTTTAGTCATTTTTTGACCAATTTTCCCTTTACCTCCTCTATGTTGCGCACGATAAGTAGTTTCTAAGATTCTTTTTACATAACCACCTTTGGAAAGAGTTATCACAACATCAAGACTTGGCTCCATATCTTCTCTTTTCCATTCTCTCAAGTCTGCTTCATTTATAAGAGTTCTTCTGTCTTCTCCATATTTTCTTTTTAACTGAAGAGTTTCTGTTTTAATTACATTTAATATTCTTGATTGATTTGAGAGCAAATCTTCCAAATCTTCAACAGTTTCAGTTAGTTCCTTAAATTCGTTTTCAATTTTTTCTATTTCAAGAGCAGCAAGCCTTCTTAGTTGCATATCTAAGATTGCCTGAGACTGAATTTCAGTCAAATCAAATTCTGTCATCAATGAATTTCTTGCAGCTTCAACATCCTCTGACGCTCTAATCAGTTCAATTACTCTATCAAGGTTTTGTATAGCAACTCTCAAACCTTCTAGAACATGTAATCTAGCCTTTGCTCTTCTTAGGTCATACTCAGCTCTTCTTCTAATAACTTCTTCTCTAAAAGAAATGTAATGATTAATTGTTTGTTTTAGATTTAGTATCTGAGGTGTTCCATCTACAAGAGCTATCATATTCACGGAAAAAGAAGATCTAAGTTGAGTTTGTTTGTAAAGATTGTTTAGAATCAAGCTAGAAGAAGCTCCTCTTCTTAATTCAAGAACTATTCTCATTCCTTTTCTATCTGATTCATCCCTAACTTCTGAAACGCCTTCCAGTTTTTTTGTCTTTATCATTTCTGCTATCTTCATTATCAATGACGCTTTATTAACTTGATATGGTATCTCAGAAAAAACAAGTCTTTGCCTATCTTGTTTGTTTACATCCTCTATCATATGCTTTGCCTGGACAACTACTCTTCCTCTTCCAGTTGCAAAAGCTTCCCTTATTCCTGATAAACCCCATATTTCAGCACCAGTTGGAAAATCGGGACCCTTAACAACTTTCATAAGATCATCCACATTTGCCTGAGGTTCATCTATCACCATAGCAATTCCATCACATATTTCACTTAAGTTATGAGGAGGAATATTAGTTGCCATACCAACAGCAATACCTGATGCACCATTGACTAATAAATTTGGCATAATAGCAGGCAAAACTGATGGCTCTTTTAGTGATTGGTCAAAGTTATCAACCCAATCAACTGTATCTTTTTCTATATCACCTAGCAAGGATTCTGTTATGGGGGAAAGTTTACATTCTGTATATCTCATAGCTGCAGCAGGATCACCATCAACACTACCGTAGTTTCCTTGTCCATCAACTAATGTATATCTCATTGAAAAAGGCTGAGCCATTCTTACTTGTGCAGCATAAACTGAACTATCTCCATGAGGATGATATTTACCTAATACTTCACCAACTAATCGAGCGCTCTTTTTATATGAAGATCCTGGCCGCATGCCTTGATCATGCATTGCGTAGAGGACCCTTCTTTGAACTGGCTTAAGCCCATCTCTTACATCTGGAAGAGCTCTGGAAACTATAACACTCATAGCATAGTCCAAATATGAACTTTTCATTTCATCTTGAATATTTACATCTCGGATGTCACCTAAATTATCAGCAACCATATTTACCTCAAGTTATTAATATATTTATATAAGCTATAGTTTCCCACGCGCGCGCGCAAGCGCGCGAGGATATTAAAAAAGGTTTATTTTACAAAGTCACTACATTTGTCTAAAAAAACATTAATAATATTTTCAAATCCTCTTGGTATATCTTGAGAAAAAATATCAAATTTTATTCCAAACTGCCAATCATTGCCAGCTTTTTCAAATCCAATAATTTCTCCTTTATCTGAAATTATTGATGAAAAAAAAGATTCTGATAAATCTTTACCATAAATTGTAGAAGTCAATTTAAAATTACATTTTACCCAACCAGATCCTCCAACTATGTGAGAAAGTTTAGCACCTGGACTCAGGAAAAGTTGTGTAGTGTTATCTTCAGTTTCAATACTTTTGTTTCCTCCAAAAAATAAATTTAATGCATCAAATCCATCATCAATACCAATAATTGGAATTTTCAGTTCATTTGATTTAAGTATGATTTTTTTTTGATCAGTATCAAGATTATCTGAAACAATAATCAAGCCTTCAAAATCATCATTTGATTCATATACAAATTCAATATCTTCTTGAAAAACACTTTTTATTTTTTCTGAAAAAATGTTTTCAGAATCTCCTATCAATGCTATTTTCAAAATGGAATACCCCAAACTCCTAACCAACTTTTTGTTGAACTTTCTATCTTTACATTATTTTTTCTTAGAAATTTAGCAAAGCTATTTTCTAAATCACTATCTCTAGATTTTGGGTTTTTAGATAAAGGAATGAATGGATAAAAGGTTTTCATATCTGTTCTATAAATTAAATTTACTATAGATTTTTGAGAATCAAAATTAATATACTCAAGCTTAATTACTAGTGCTAATATGTTTGGGAGTGAACCATTGGAGTTCAATGCATTTATAACTGTGTAACATGATGACAATAAATCAAAAATATTATTATCCTCTAACGTCAGCCAATGCATATCAGAACTATCTTCAACTAAATCAACTATTGTTTCAGTTGAGGCATCGCCTTCATTTAGAATTTTTTGAACGTTTATTTTAATATTATTAGTAAATTCATTATTGTTATGAGTAGATATTAGAATACCCGATTTACTTAAAATTTCTATGGATGCATTTTTTTGAGAATTCAAATTAAAAAGTATTTGAAAATTTTTCCACAATTCATCTAGAAAATTATTTTTTTGAAATAACTTAAACAAAATTTCCTCTTAAAAATTAGGGTTTTATCTTTAACTATTATAAAGAATATACTAGTAATATATATGAATGATGGATAAAAAATTAGAAAGCAAAATAGAAAACACATTGCTTGAATGTGTAGAAGAATCATTAAATCTTATTAGAGAATCTTCAAAAGGAATATTTAATATTCAAGATAAAAATGATGTAATTGGAGACAATCCTGTAACTCAAATAGACTTAAATTCTCAGGAGTTAATAGCAAATAAAATCAAGTCAAATTTTCCTAATCACGCAATTTTAGGGGAAGAGGGTAGTGTACAAGAAAGAGTAAATTCAAGTTATTTATGGATTATTGACCCAATAGATGGAACTAAGAACTTCATAAATCAAATTCCTTTTTTTTGTGTATCTATCGCAGTTATGTTTGAAGGTGAAATTATAGCAGGAGCAGTTGGATTACCATGGGAAAAAAATTCTATAATTTATGCACTTAAAGACAAAGGAGTGAAATCAAATTTTACTCAAATAAATACTCAAAAACTTCAAAGTTTTCCAGTTCCTGGGATTCTTTCATTTGCCCCAACATATTTTAATTTATCTTATGTTATAAAAAACGAATTTTATAAAAATTCTGGAGAATTAAGAAACCTTGGGTCTGCAGCCGCAGAGATTGCACTAGTTGCAAATGGTAATGCACAATTATCACTTTCTGGATACGCTTTTTGTTGGGATTTTGCAGCAGCATGGATTTTGATAAAAGAATCAAAAAAAAGTATCTTTTTTGGAAATATGAAAAAAAACACTTGGGAAGATGTCAATCCATGGGAAAAATACTTTGACAGAGGATTTTACGACCTTAAAAGATTGAAAGAATGGAGAGGGAAATTCTTTGCTTCAAACAAAGAAATAGAAGAGTTTATATTAAGAAACACGAAGCCAAATGGTCGACAAAGTACAAATATAATTAGAAGACTAAAAAAGTACTTATTTCTTAGGTAAGGCTATATCAAAGGGTAAGGAACATTATAGTAAGGATCTAGCGAAGGTATTTTTTGTTTTCTTTGAATTGATTTTGTTCTCTCTATCAAACTATCAATTTCTTCTTTAGATAATAGTTCAGACAAAGTAATATAAATATCTCCTTTGTCTTCAAGTTGTTGAATCAAAAACTTTATTTGTGAGATTATATCTTCTGAAATCTTCATTTGATTATACTCAAACATGACTGTTCTGAGTCTTGTATAAGGATTAAATGTTAATGCTTGATCTATAGCCCAAATTTTATTTTGAGAATCTAAAATAATAGAACCTGCTTTTCTGTCAGTATTAAGAATAATCGAATCAAATATAATGACTAATTTCAATTTTTCTTGATGATCATTAAATAAGTTAAAGTAATTATTTTTAGGATCATGATCAATAAATTTTTGAAAGCTTCCAATTCCAAAGGGACCATCTCTGATTACTAATGGTGGCAAATTTGGCCATCCAAAAAACTTTGAAATTTCGTATGAAGCAAGTTCTCTTAATGATAAATTCCCAGTAAAAAAATCACTTAAAGGCCTTTCTCCCTTTATAGGTTTATATACGGCTAATATTTTTTCTTCATGATTCCCAAACATTTCACATAAAAAAACTTTGTTGGTACCATTTCTAATTTCTCTTATAGATTTCACAGAGAAATTAATTAATTTCTCTTCTATATTTGAATCACACAATTTTTATATTCTCTATATGCCCGTTTAACTTTATACAAAAATGACCTTCTTGATTAATTGGATTTGAGCAAAGTGAACAGATAGGTCTTCCTTGAGATATTATCTTTAGACTATTTTTTGCAAAAGATTGAGCATACTTATTCTCGTATGAAAAAGTTGCAGCTACTCCTTTATCATCATCATCAACCCCAACAAAATAAAAATCAAAACTGTTCGAAGGTTCTATAAATTCTAGAGCAAAATCTATCATTTTATAATTTTTCATTTCTTGATTTTGAGGCTCAATTAAGTCTTCAGATTGAGTAAAGGATTTATATTTGACTATATTTTGAGATATTAATGCTAGTTGCTCTTTTTCCAACCATAAGTTAATAAAATTGTCTTTACATTCAATTTCAATAGAAAAAGTTCTTTTTCCCGGTTTGCCAAAAGTTTTTGGTACAAGGGTTAGGCATTCACCAAAATTTAAGTATTTTTCTTTATCTTCCAAAATATTCTAAAAATTTTTTTTTATTTTAAGTAAATAATAATTAGATTATTCAATAAATAATAGATATATTAGAGTTGATAGTAAAAAAAACTTTAGATCTGAATGAGCAAAAAACAAAAAATTGAAATTTATGACACAACTCTTAGGGACGGGACACAGCAGAGTGGAATTAATCTTTCATTAGAAGAAAAAATACTCATAACTAAAAAGCTAGATGATCTAGGAGTAGATTTTATTGAAGGTGGTTTTGCAGGTTCAAATCCAAAGGATGAAGAGTATTTTAGAAGAATTAAGAATATAAAGCTGAAAACTTCAAAAATTGTCTCTTTCGGGCAAACAAGAAAGCCAAGCTCAAAAGTAGAAAATGATCCATTTATAAAAGCTATCCTATCTGCAGATACTGAGTATGTGACTATAGTTGGAAAAGCTAGTGCATATCAAACTGAAAGAATAATAAAAACTTCCTTAGAAGAAAACATAAATATGATAGCGGATTCAGTTCAATATCTGAAAAAAAATAATAAAGAGGTATTTTTCGATGCTGAACATTTTTTTGATGGATTTAAGGATAATCCTGAATATTCTATATTATGCTTGAGAACAGCAATAAACGCTGGAGCTACAAGGGTAATCCTATGCGATACAAATGGAGGGACGTTACCAAGCGAAATATATGAAATTACTAAAAAAATTCTTAATGAATTTAATCAAGAAAATTTATTTGGAATCCATACACATAATGACACTGATACTGCAGTTGCATCTACATTATCTGCCGTGGAAGCTGGAATTTTTCAAGTTCAAGGATGTATCAATGGATATGGAGAAAGAACAGGAAATGCCAACTTGATTAGTGTAATAGCTAATTTAAACTTAAAAATGAATAAAAAAACCTTATTGAGTGACGATAACTTAAGTCAATTAACTAATGTTTCAAATTTTGTTTCAGAAGTAGCGAATAAACGTCCCTTCCCTTTTCAGCCTTATGTAGGGAAAAATGCTTTTACTCATAAGGGAGGTATGCATGCAGCTGGCTATCTAATTGATCCTCAATCATTTCAGCATATTGAGCCAACAGATGTAGGAAATGAGTCATCAATATCTATATCAGAACTTTCTGGTAAAAAAAGTGTTATGACTAGAATTGAGAGATTAGGACTTGAAAAAATTCTAGACAACAGTGATGCAGAAAAAATAATAAAAATAATTAAAGATAAAGAATCGAAGGGCTATGCATATGAGCTTGCAGGATCTTCTCTAGATTTGCTTATTTACAGAAATTTACCTAATTATGAAGCTAAGTTTGAGCTTGTAGATTTTATGGTAATTATTGAGAATAAAAGAAGAGGTTCTTTAGGTACTGGCTGGAGAAATAATGATAATGAACACCCAATGCTTTCTGAGGCAACTATAAAAATAAAAACTAAAAATAAAACAATACATACTGCCGCCGAAGGTAATGGACCTGTGGATGCCCTCGATAAAGCAACCCGAAAAGGTCTTATTGATACTTTTCCAGAAATTAATAAAATAAGGCTAACTGATTACATAGTAAGGGTTGTTGAAGAAGGAACTGGCACAGGAGCAGTTGTTAGAGTTATTATAGAATCATCTGATGATAAAGATGTCTGGACTACAGTTGGAGCATCATCTAATATAATTGAAGCTAGTTGGCTAGCTTTATCTGATTCAATTGAGTGGTTTTTAATCAAGAATTCTCTGTAGGGCTGATATAGGCCTCACCGTCATGCTCGATTATTACCTCTTCAACTGATTGGTTTTCTGAGATGTTAAAAGCCCTTATAATAGGTCTAGTTTTTTCTACAAGTGAAACCAGTACATAAATAGGATCTATCCATCCAGATTCTATAGCATTCGAAATATCTGTTGGAGATGGGTAAGCCTGAGAAAGTGTATGAGAATGATAAATAGCAAGAATATCTAGTTTATTCTCATCAGCATACTGCTCAGCAGAAATTTGATCTAATGGATTAAGGGAATATCTAGTTACAGGGTTTTTATGTATATTTTTACCCTTAAAAATTTTCTTAACTTCATTTTCTTTACCCATCAAATATCCACAGCATTCTTTCGGATCTTCGATTAATGAGTGTTCTATAAGCTTTGATATTATGATTCTTGGTATTATTATTTTCATAATTACAGTATAAATTATTTTTTTATGAACAATATTTCTAAAAGCATTATCAATTTCAGACAAAATAAGCAAAAAATAAAAATTTCAGACAAAGAAAAAAAGAATCTAAGTATTTCAGATGGTTACTTTATTCAAGATGAAATTTATTCTCACTATTCTAAATTTGAAGATTTTAATGCTTGGAAAATAGGCTGTACGAGTAAAGTTATGCAAGAATATCTCAATATAAATTCACCATGCCTTGGAAGAGTTATGAAAAAAAATATTTATGAAGGTGACACAAATATAAACTTTAATGAATTCATTAGGCCTGGAGTAGAGTGTGAAATAGCTGTAATTTTATCAAAAGAATTCGATATAAATCAAAATCAAAGTCTTGAAAAAATTATTGATAGAATTGTTCCATCGATAGAAATAGTAGATGACAGATGGCCTGACTTTTCTAAAGAATCAACATCCATTCTAATTGCTGATGATTTTTTTGCATCTTCAATTGTCTTTGGAGAAGGAATTAAGATGGAATCAATAAAAAGTCTTGGAGAAATCAGAGGTTGGATGTCAGTAAATAATAACATTATAGGAAATGGAAAGGGGTCAGATATATTAGATGATCCTTTGAACGCTTTAAGATGGTTTTTAGATTTTAATTTTAGTAAAAATAATTTCCCAAAAGCAGGAGACTTAATTACACTAGGATCTATAGTACAAACTCATTGGATAAATAAAGGTGAAAAGATAAAAGTAAATCTTGAAAAAATAGGAAATGTAGAAGTTCAATTTAATTAAAATTGGAGAATTAAAATGAAAATAACAAACGTAGAAATATTTATTACTAATCCAGGTATGGATGGCCTAGATGAAAGTTTTTCAGAATCAATAAAGTTTTTTGGGAAAAATTTAATTTTTGTAAAAATAGATACAGATATTGGTATAACTGGATGGGGAGAATGCTACTCACAATCTGATAGGGATACTCAAATTACATCTCATGTCGAAAAGATAAAAAAATATCTTATTGATTATAATCCATTAAATATTCGAAATTTTATATTAGGAGCTCAGAGAGATTTTTCAAATAAAAGACCATCAATGGATTTTTGGTGCGCTGTAAGTGGTATAGAAATTGCAATGTGGGACATCATAGGTAAATATTATGAACAACCAGTTTATAATTTACTTGGGGGTAAAATAAGGGAAAAAATCAAAGTATATGCTAATGGATGGGCTACAAGTTTAGAAGAAGAAGATTTATCCAAGAATGCATTGGAAATGGTAAACAATAGAGGATTCAAAGCATTAAAATTTGATCCTTTCACAGGGCCTTGGGAAGATTGGCCTGAGAATGAAATCTTGTTTGAAGCTTCAAAAAGAGTGGAAGTCGTAAGAGAAACAGTAGGTCCTGAAATTGATATATTAATTGAAGTTCATAGAAGATTATCAGTTTCTAAAGCACAAATTTTCACTAAATCAATTGAAAAGTATAAACCCTTTTGGATCGAGGAACCATGTATTTCTGAAAATTTAGACGGAATAAAAGAAGTCAAGAATATTACAACTATTCCTATTGTCACGGGTGAAGCCTTGTACTCAAGAAATATGTTTAAAGATGTATGTAAAAATAGATCTGTAGATATTATAAATCCAGATATTTGTAATACTGGGGGAATTTTAGAATTGATACTAATAGCCTCAATGGCCGAAACATTTTCCATCGGTGTTTCTCCTCATGGATGGAATTCTACAGGAGTTGGAGCATCGGCTGCATTGAGTGTTTCATCCGTAATAAATAACTTTATAATTTATGAATATATGGTTCATGTAGAAGAATTTTCAAAAAAAATCACCAAAAATCATCCTATTGTTGAGGATAGCTATATTCAGATAAGTGATCTACCTGGATTAGGGACAGAAATTATAGAAGAAAATTTGACATTTATTGAAAATAATTCAAAGAGAGATTTTGGAAACTTAATCTAAACTTTTTTTATTATCTGCTTTTTAAATTTTTTGATTGTATCCCAATTCCATGTTTGTGGGATAGTTTCTCCATTAGCCCATAGATCCAATTGGTCAAAATAATTTTCAGAACCAGGATTTCCTGATGAACCTAACGGTACAATCCATCTACTATTATCCCAATTACTTGGGTCATGAGCATATCTGTTAACAGAAGCTGCTACAACATTAAAGTTTTTGTCATAAGAACCTGCTAAAGGAGTATCTCCATCTCCGCTAGCAGAAACCTTTTTAGGGTTCAATATATGTTTATAATCCTCAAATAGTGAACTTAATGGATGTTGATGGTTGGTTTGATGAAGATTTCCCCATTTCCATTTATTTAAGTCTTCTCCAAATCTTTCTTTCAAAAAGATAACGGCCTGTTTGAAAGAAATCATTAGTAAGTCTTTCCATTTATCTTCTTTTTTTAATAAGAAACTTTCATCATTTCCAATATGCTCGTTAATTAAAGGAACTAAAAATCTTCTTACATGAGAAACGGCTCCATAATTTTTCCACTTAATAGTTTCTTCTGCAAGATTTCCAAAATTATTATTTATAATTTCTTCGATTATTTTTTCTTTAGTAACGGTATATATGGTTGCAGGCAGGCTATCTTTATCCATTATAAAATCCCAACTAAATAGCAAATCAATTGCTTCTTTTTCTATTTTTGATAAGGAAAGATCTGAAAATTTTAGACCTTTAAAATAAGAAATAATTTTTTCTGCAGGAATAGAAAATTTTTGATTATGCATTTCTAGCATATTTTCAATTTTAAGATTTTTTGGGTTTTCTTCCAAATAATTAGCTAAAACTTTAGCTCGATATTCAGGAGCAAATGCAATAGACATAAAATAAGGATAATCATAATCTACTACTTGTTGGTTACAAGTAACTACCCATCCTTCTTGAGGATTCCTTGATCTAGGTAATTCATCTCTTGGAATTTCTTTATCTACTATATACTTCTGTTCCCATCCTTTAGCTATTCCCCACTCATGCTGTTTATCTCGAACAGGAACAGCACCTGCAAACTTATATCCAAAATTTTTGTTTATATCTGCATATGGATAATTATTAGTCCTATCTGTCCATTTATCAAAGGCTTTTTCTAAATCATCTGCAGACTCAGATTTCATAGCTTCATAAGCTGAATCTATCCAATGAGTTCCTTCATCTAAACCTCCTGGATCAGACAATGATATGACATAATCATCGCTTGGATCACCATAAATTACATTTCCATTTAAGGTTTTGACTACTTTTATTTGAATTTTTTCTTCATCTCTTGGAAAAATTTCTGCATTAAAAGACTCTGTCTCAATCCATTCATTATTGTATAAGTGCTGAATTTTATCATCATGATATCTTAATTTTTCAATAAATAAATCTTGTGTGTCAGCACCACCATGAGTCATACCCCAAGCCACATTGTTATTATGAGAAAAGTGCATGAAACCTGGATAACCAGGAATTGTATGTCCCATTCCCTCAAATGTTTCACATTTCAAATGCACTTGATAGTAGACATTAGGTGTATCTAATGTTCTATGAGAATCCCCTCCAACTAAAGGATAACCTGAATCAGATTTTTCTCCTGATATTGACCATCCATTGGATTCACCATCTATTGCTCCTATGGCCTTAAAATTTTCCGCAGCTTCAGATAATTCATCAACAGCATTTTTTAATGGTCCCGAGTAAGTACTTCCAGGAGGAAGAGTTAATAATGCACCAGGAAAGTATCCAGGAATAAGTTTTGCTGCCTTTTCAGCACCTATCTCATTTGCAAGTTGGGAGTAAAAAAGCTTACCATTAAATGATCCTTCCGCCGCATTTCTGATCTTATAAATCAGTACCGAATGCCAGTCTTCCCATTTATCCGGCTTTTTACCTAGAAGATCATATTCAATAGGGAATACAGATGTTTCATTTATATAAAAATTTACACCTTTTGTGAACCATGAAATCATGTTTTTGGCATCTTGTGATGCATTTTTCAAATCTGATTTTGCAACTTTTTGAAAGTCTCTCTTTAAGTTCAACTTATCATTAGCAATAGCTTTATTACCTAAATATTCTGAGGACCTTCCAAGACATCTTAATCTGTCTAAATCCATTTGAAAAAGTCTATCTTGAGCTGTAGAAAAGCCTTGCGCAAAAAAGAGATCTTTTTCATTCTTTGCAGATATGTGAGGAATACCCCACTTATCTCTATAAATTTCTACATCACTATCTAAAACTTTCGATTCGAAAGATGAATTAAGGTCAGGTAAAAAATCTTTAGGATTTAGCATATCTTTATTTGGGACCGCTTGAAATAATCCCTGCTACTAAATCACCCATTTGACTAGTTGAGAGTTTGTGATCTTCCTCCCCAGCAATATCAACAGTCCTGTATCCTTCTGAGATTATTTTATTTATAGCTAATTCAATTTCATCAGCTTCTTCATGAAGACCAAAAGACCATCTTAACATTAAGGCAGCAGATAAAAATGAAGCAACTGGATTTGCAACGTTGTGTCCTGCAATATCAGGAGCAGATCCATGTATTGGCTCATACAGAGCAGGCCTTCCCCTTCTACCTCTTCTTTTACCTGGAGGGGGAGGAGAGGATGCTAGACTTGCTGAAGGTAGCATTCCCATTGACCCAGTTATTACAGAAGCCTCATCTGAAAGGATATCTCCTATACTATTTTCTGCAACAATAACATCAAATTCAGAAGGGTTTGTGATAATTTTCATTGCAGCGTTATCTGCTAGCATATGAATCAACTCTACTTCAGGATAATCTCTTGCCACCTCATTTGCTATTTCTCTCCATAATCTTCCAGTTTCAAGAACATTCATTTTATCTAGTGAATGTAACCTTTTTCTTCTAGATTTAGCGAGTTCAAAAGCAACTCTAACAACTCTTGCTATTTCTTTTTCTGAATAAGCTAACGTATCTACAGCTCTTCTTCCTCTAGTACTAGCACTTCTTCTTTTGGGTCTCCCAAAATACAAACCACCAGTTAATTCTCTTACAATAACAAAATCAACTCCATCAAGATATTCTGCCTTTAGTGGGCTTGAGTGTAGAAGTTCAGGATACACCTTAACTGGTCTCATGTTTGCATATAAACCTAATCTTTTTCTTAATGCAAGAATAGCATCTTCAGGTCTAACATCAGCACTTGGATTATCCCATTTAGGGCCTCCTACAGCTCCAAATAATATAGCATCTGAACCCAAAGCTAAATTCATTGACTCTGGAGGTAGTGGATTATTGAATTTATCTATTGCTGCTCCACCAACTAATGCATGTATAAATTCAAAATTATGATCAAATTTTCTACAGATAGCCTCTAAGACTTTCATAGATTCTGTAGTAACTTCTTTTCCTACACCGTCACCTGCTAAAACACAAACTCTTGCTTCCATATTACCTCCGAAAATTTTTCACTAACTTCTATTCTATCAATATTTAGATGAATTTTGAATTTAATAAGATTTTTTTAATTTTTTGACTCATATTTAGAAATTTCTTCTTCATGCTGAAGAGTTATACCTATATCATCTAAGCCTTTTAGTATTGAGTCTTTTCTAAAAGGATCAAATTCAAATTCTGCTGAAAACTCTAAGTTATCACCTAAGCTTTGAGTCTCTAAATTAACGCTTAATTTATAGTTTGGGATTCGCATAGCATTTGTCATTAGTTTATCCACTTCTTTACTAGAAAGTACAACTGTAACAATACCATTTTGCATACAATTATTTCTAAATATATCGGCAAAGCTTGTTGATATGATAACTTTAAAACCATACTCAGAAAGGGCCCATGGAGCATGTTCTCTACTGGAACCTGAGCCAAAATTTGGACCCGTTACCAAAATTGATGCTCCATTAAACTTAGGGTCATTTAATATAAATTCAGGATTAGGCACACCATCCTCCAAATATCTCCAATCATAAAAAGCAAATTTCCCAAATCCAGTTCGTTCAATTCTCTTTAGAAACTGCTTAGGTATAATTTGATCTGTATCTACATTTACCCTATCTAATGGTGCTACAAGACCTGTGTGCTCAATAAACTTTTCCATAATTTTCTCCTATATCTATTCTAAAGGATCTACAGTAATAGATCCAAATTTAATATTTTTAATTTCTTGTAATTTATATATTTCTGCCACAAGTACAATAGAAATAAAACAAAATATTATAATCACTATTGAAGAATAGTTCATAAATTTTGTTGCATTAATTAGGTCATCGATATCTTTTGTTTCATATGCCCAAAACCTAGTTATCATAGAAGGATTAAAAATTAATATAGAAAGATAGCTTATGAACCATATCTTAAATTTAATTGTAAATGTTGATAATAAACTACTAGATTTTTCTAATAAGCTACCTTGGTATATTTCACTAAAAGACTTATAAAGCCTATAAGTCAAAAATATAAAAGCTAATGAAACAATTGAAAAAGAAATATTAAAATCTTTAGAAATAAATTTAGAAGTAAAAATTGCCAAAAAATATAAAAAAACAGAAAAATATATCCATACAATTGATTTTTCAGGTGACGTGGATGTTTGATATCTTAGAGTCTTGATATTTCTTAGTGACCTATGAAAAAAAGTTCCAAGAGGGAAAAAAAGTATAAACATTACCAAAAACTGAATTATATATAAAATTTGAGACCTAGATTGAGTTTCATTCATTTGCTTCACATAGGAAATAGACTTATCACATTTACCTTCAAGTATCTTATTTGGATCCCAAGAATCACATTCAGACAATTTTTCAATTTTAGAAAATTCAATAACTTCATCAAAATTTGAGATATTTGATGGCGGAATTGATGAAATTCCTTGATATTTCCAATTTTTATATTCTCTTTCATTATTTCTTTCTATGTAGAACATTCCGATACCTAAAATAACGGAAAATAATAGCAATAGTGTGATTATTCTTAGTGGCTTAATATTTGATTCGAATTTATATGCTGTAAAAAAAGTTTTTCTAGCATCATCCAATTTTTTTTGATTTCCAAATATTTTAGATAACAAACTAGTTTTTTGAAGAGGATCACTTTTTGAATCTGAATAATTAGAAAATGATTTAGGTTTAGCAAATTTTTTTTGTTTTTCTTTAGACAAATGATATTATCCTACCAGTTTCGAACATCAACAAAGCGACCCTCAATAGCTGCAGCTGCTGCCATTTCAGGACTTACTAAATGGGTTCTTCCACCTTTTCCTTGCCTACCTTCAAAATTTCTATTTGAAGTAGATGCGCATCTTTCACCTGGAGCAATTATATCTGGATTCATACCAAGACACATAGAACAACCTGATTCTCTCCACTCAAAACCGGCTGATTTAAAAATTTCATCTAATCCTTCTTTTTCAGCCTGAATTTTTGTTAAAGTAGACCCAGGCATTACCTGAGCCCTAACATTTGAATTTACCTTTTTACCTTCAATAATTTTGGCTGCATTTCTTAGATCTGTAATTCTAGCATTTGTACAAGATCCAATGAAAACTCGGTCCAAATGAATATCTTCAATTCTAGTTCCAGGTTTCAATCCCATGTATTCCAAAGCGTTTGCACAAGACTGGGAATCTAGGGAGATTTCAAAATCTTCAGGTGATGGTATTTTTGCAGAAACAGGAAGAACTTGAGAAGGATTTGTCCCCCATGAAACAAATGGCTCTAAATCATCACAATCAACTTCAACATATGAGTCAAATTTAGCATCCTTATCTGTACGAAGTTTCTCCCATTCTAATATTGCTTTATCCCATTCAGAACCCTTGGGGACTTTATTTCTGCCATTCATCCATTCAAATGTAGTTTGATCAGGTGCAATCATACCAGCTCTTGCTCCTCCTTCAATTGACATATTACAAATTGTCATTCGACCTTCCATATTTAGATTTCTTATTGCTTCTCCTGTATATTCCATTACATATCCAGTACCACCTGCTGTTCCTATTTGACCAATAAGTTTTAAGACCATATCTTTTGCAGTAACACCTTTTGAAAGAGTTCCCTTAAATTCAACTTTCATAGTTTTCGGTTTTCTTTGACGTAATGTTTGGGTAGCTAAAACGTGCTCTACCTCAGAAGTTCCTATACCAAAAGCTAACGCCCCAAAAGCACCATGAGTTGACGTATGAGAATCTCCACATACTATAGTCATACCAGGTTGAGTGTAACCTTGTTCTGGTCCAATAACATGAACAATTCCTTGTTCTTTATCCCATACATCAAATAAAGTTATGTCATTTGATTTACAATTTTCTCTGATTGTTTCAACTTGTTTTCTAGCAATTTCATCTTTGATAACTTCAGTTCTAGTATCATCAGTTGTAATATTATGGTCAACAGTTGCAATTGTAAGTTCTGGCCTTCGAACTTTTCTATTGTTTAGTCTTAGGCTCTCAAATGCTTGTGGTGAAGTAACCTCATGAACTAAATGAAGATCAATATATAAAATTTCTGGTTGATCTTTAGGTTCAGCAACTATATGTTTTTGCCAAATTTTTTCAAACATTGTTAGATTATTAGACATTTAACTCTCCTCTTAAATCTCTTATATTTCTATTTCTATAATCAATTAACAGATTTAATTATAAGATATCTATTAATTGCATTTACATACGCTTTTGCACTTGCAAGTATTATATCCGTATCAGAACCTTGACCAGTGTAAATCGTACCATCTTTTTCAATTCTTATTGTAACTTCTCCCAATGCATCTATGCCTTCAGTGACTGAAGAAACAGAATATTCAGTAAGATTTACATCCATTTTAGTTAGATCATCTATAGTATTGCAAACAGCATCAACAGGACCAGTTCCTGTTTTAGAACTTTTCACTGTTTTACCACTTGGTAATTCCAAAGTTATATTAGCAATAGGATCTCTTTTATTCCCGCAAATAACATCTAGATCTATTACTTTGAAATTTTCAGTAGTATCAAGTTCTCTATGAAACTCACTCATTAGAGACTCTAGATCTTTATCTGTAATTTCTCTTTTTTGATCTGCTAAATTTTTAAAATTATTAAACACATCTAGCAATTCATCATCACTAAGTTTAAAGCCTAAATGTTCTAGCCTTGATTTTAAACCAGCTCTTCCTGAAAGTTTACTAAGTACAATTGCATCACCTTTCCAACCAACTTCTTCAGGATGCATAATTTCAAAAGTTGTCCTTTCTTTTAAGAATGCATCTTGATGTATTCCTGATGAATGCCTGAAAGCATTCTGACCAGTTATAGCTTTATTGAATTGGATAGGGAATCCAAATATATTTGAAATCAGCCTACTTGAAGGACCAATTTCCGGTGTATTAATATCTGTCTCAATTCCATAATGATCTTGCCTAGTCTTAACAGCCATGATAACTTCTTCAAGAGCTGCATTACCAGCTCTTTCACCTAAACCATTGATACATCCTTCAATTTGTCTAGCACCATTTTCTATTGCAGATAGGCTATTAGCAACTGCCATTCCTAGATCATTATGACAATGAACACTCACAATAGCCCTATTAATATTAGTTACGTTTTTAAAAACACCAGAAATCAAATCTCCAAATTCTTTAGGATTAGTATAACCAACAGTATCAGGGATGTTGACTGTTGTTGCACCAGCATCAATAGCTTTCTCAAGCATCATATATAAATAATCAGGATCTGACCTAGATGCATCCATAGGAGAAAATTCTACATCCTGGACAGAATCTCTGGCTCTTTTAACTGCATCTATTGCCATTGACATTATAGACTCTCTATCCTTCTTCATTTGGTGAAGCAAATGGATATCAGAAACTGATAAAAATGTATGAATCCTAGGTTTTGGTGCACCCTTTAGGCAATCAATTGCTGAATCAATATCAGAAGGAACAGCTCTTGCTAGGGTAGCAATAGTTGGGCCTTCTATTTCAAGAGCAATTTTTCTAACTGCTGCAAAATCTCCAGGAGAACTCGCTGCGAACCCAGCCTCGATAATATCTACGTTTAGTTTTTGTAACTGTGAAGCTATTCTAAACTTATCTTGAGCAGTAAGAGAAGCTCCTGCAGATTGCTCTCCATCCCTAAGCGTTGTATCAAAAACTATAAGTTTATCTGTTTGATTCTTTTGTATCATTAATTTTGCCTCTTATGTAGTAGATTCCAACCATGGCATCATTGCTCTTAATTCTTTACCAATTTTCTCTACTGGATGAGATAAATCTGCTTCTCTTAGATCATCATATTTATGAAGACCCTCATCATTTTCAGCAATCCACTCTCTTGCAAATCTTCCACTCTGAATATCATCCAAAACTTTTTTCATTTCTTGCTTTACTGAATCATCAATTATTCTAGGTCCTACAGTATAGTCACCATATTCTGCAGTCGTAGAAACTGAGTATCTCATGCCCTCTAATCCACCTTGATAAATCAAATCTACAATTAGTTTAAGCTCATGTAAAACTTCAAAATAAGCAGATTCTGGCTGGTAACCAGCTTCGGTTAAGACTTCAAATCCAGCTTTTATCAAAGCAGTAACACCTCCACATAATACAGCCTGTTCACCGAAAAGGTCCGTTTCTGTTTCCTCTTTAAATGTTGTCTCTAAAATTCCAGCTCTTCCACCTCCAATACCTTTTCCATAAGCCAATCCAATTTCGTGAGCTTTACCAGAAAAGTCTTTATCTACAGCTATAAGACAAGGAACACCTAAATCTCTTTCAAAAACAGCTCTGACCCTGTGACCTGGAGCTTTTGGAGCAATCATTATCACATCCACATTTTCGGGTGGTTTTACTTCCTCATATAATATTGCAAATCCATGTGCAAAAAGTAAAATATCATTTTCATCTAAGTTATCTTTAATATCTTCGTTATATACTTTTTTCATTGAAGGGTCGGGTATGCACAAACTTATCAATTGAGACTTCTTAACGGCATCAGAAATACTAAAAACCTCAAAACCATCATGTTCAGCTTGTTCTTTGGACTTAGAGCCTTCATACAAACCAATAATCACATTAAAACCTGAGTCTTTAAGATTTTGAGCATGAGCATGTCCTTGAGAACCGTATCCTATAACAGAAATAGTTTTGTCCCTTAGTACCTGATCATCAATATCTTTATCATAATATAACTTTGCCATTTTTCTCCTTCTTTCTTTTTTTTTATACTGAGCCTGATGCATCTTTATCAGCTATATAAATATCTGAACTATTAGATTCACCAAACTCCCCATCATTTATTCCAATTTTAGTAGCACCTCTCAATGTAGCTATTCTACCTGTTCTCATAACTTCCATAACCCCAAACTGATCTAGTAATTCGACGAAAGAATCGATTTTTGACTTACCACCAGCTAGTTCAAAAGTAATGTTGTTTATTCCAACATCTACTACATTAACTCTAAAAACCTTAGATAATTCTAAAATTTCTACTCTTTGAGATTGATTGCACTTAACTTTTATAAGTGCTAATTCTCTCCAAACAATATTTTTTTCGCTTATATCAGAAGCATCAACAATATCAATAATCTTATTAAGTTGAGAAGAAATATTTTTAACTGAATTTTCAGCGCCACCTACAACAAAAGTCATTCGTGAAAATCCTTTTTGTTCTGAGTGCCCTACAGCTAAACTTTCAATATTGACACCACGCCTTCTAAAAAGACCCGAAATACGAGCAAGAACCCCTGGTTTATCATGTACAAGAGCTACAATTGTTCTTCTATGAATTCCATTGCTCATTTACTTTTTTTCCTCCTCAATAAGCTGATCAACGCTTCCGCCTGCAGGAATCATAGGGAAAACGTAATCAACTTTTTCAATCACAAAATCAACAACAACAGGTCCTTTATGATTATTAGCTTCATTTATTGCTTTTTCTAGGTCATTTTGATTATCTACTCTAATGCCTTTAATTCCATAAGCTTCAGCAAGTTTTACAAAATCAGGATTACCAGTGTATGTCTCATGCATATTTTGACCGTTATAAAACATATCTTGCCATTGAGTAATCATTCCTAAATGATTGTTATTTAAGATTGCATATTTAATTGGGAGGTTATTCTCAGCAACAGTTGCCAATTCTCCTATTGTCATTTGAAATCCTCCATCTCCACAGATAGACCATACAGTCTTATCAGGAGCTCCAATTTGTGCTCCTATAGCACTCGGAATTTCATAACCCATAGTACCTAAACCTCCAGAAGAAAGCCAAACACTATCTTTTTTAAAACTATAGTGCTGAGCAGCCCACATCTGATGCTGTCCAACACCAGTACATACTACCGCATTACCGTCAGTAAGATCAGAGAGAGTCTTTATAACTTGTTGTCCAAGTAATGTTTCAGATTCAGGAATCATCAAGGATGGATGTTCAGACTTAAAATGCTCTACTTCTTTCAACCATTGAGGGTGAGTTTTAGAATCAACCTTAGGATTCAATAATCCCAATACTTCGTTTATATCACCTAAAATTGGGGCTTCTATACTAATAGTTTTATTGATTTCTGCAGGATCTATATCTATGTGAATCTTCTTTGAATTTTTTCCAAATCTTTTTGCATTTCCTACTATTCGATCATCAAATCTAGAACCAATAGCAATAATTAAGTCTGCCTCATCAAGTGCGATTGATGCATATGCCATACCGTGCATTCCAGGGAATCCGGTTGATAAGATGTGATCTTCAGGAAAAGCTGAAATACCCAGTAAAGTTGTAACTACAGGAATTTGTGCTTTTTCAGCTATTTCTAAAAGCTTATTTTGAGCCTTTGAAATTATGACTCCATGGCCAGCTAATATAATAGGTTTTTTAGCTTCATTAATTAGATCTACAGCTTTTTCAATTTGATTTTGATCAATTTTTAAGTAAGGATTATATCCAGGTAAATCTATTTTAGAATCTTTTGTAAAGTCATATTCTGCTAACTCATCAAATACATCTTTAGGAATATCTATTAAAACAGGTCCAGGCCTTCCAGTTCTAGCAATATGAAAAGCTTCATGCATAACTGAACCTATATCGGAAGCTTTCATGACCAAATAATTATGCTTTGTTACAGGCAAAGTAGCACCAGTTATATCTGTTTCTTGAAACGCATCTGTTCCAATTGCTGGTCTACCTACTTGTCCGGTTATTGCTACTAAAGGAACTGAATCCATCATTGCAGTAGCCAAACCAGTTATAAGGTTAGTTGCTCCAGGGCCTGAAGTTGCAAACGCAACTCCAACCTTGCCTGTAGTTCTTGAATAACCATCAGCAGCATGACAAGCACCTTGTTCATGCCTTGTAAGAATATGCTTCAATTCAGGAAATTTATTTAATGTCCCGTAAAGTGGTAATATTGCTCCACCTGGTATACCAAATACAGTATCGACGCCCTCATTTATAAGAGCCTTGCATACTATTTCACTACCTTTTATTAAATTTTCTTTCATTTTTTTCTCCATCTATACAAAAAAAAAATCGCCCTTAAAAATAAGGACGAGATAACCCCCGCGGTACCACCTTTATTGCATATAAATTATGCCACTTCTTTTATCTATATCGCAGATCTACGTTTTCTCCTAACATTTCAGAGAAACCACTCCTAGGCGAGTTCATTAGTTATTAATGTTGATTTTCAGCAAACATCAACTCTCTAGAAAAAATAACTAACTACTACTCCTATTCATCGTGTTGATTTCTATTATATAACTATATAGACTAAATAGCTATTAATCTCCTTTTTTTATGGAAATAATTAAAATCAAAGACATCAATAAAAATCAAATTTCAAAAATTTATAATTACTTTTATGAATTACCTAATCATGGATTTTTAGACTTTTCTAAAAATAAAAAAAATTTTGAAAAAGAGTTTATTGATATTCTAAATAATAAAAAATTTAGATTTCTGATTGAGATACATAACGAAGAAATCCAGAACTATATCCTTATCAAGAATGAAAATTCAATAAATAGATCTGTTGTTATGACTAAAGATGTAGGAAAACTGAAAAATAATTTGACTATAATAAAGGAATTTTCTGGATCAAATACTTTAGAAATAGGAATAAGAAATCACACAAGAAAAGAAATGAATAAAATTTCTTTTCTAACATATTTAAGAACATATAATTTCATGAAATTAGAATTAGGAAATTTATTCAATTCAAATGATGAAGATTCCATTTTGAAACTAAAAAATTATAAACAATACTACAAAGATCTCCTCTCAATTCAAAACGATTGCTTCGCAGATCAATATGGTTATGAGGCAAACGATCTACTTGAATTTAAGAAGGAGTTACAAAATTTAGAAAAAAGAGGTATCAATTCTTATTTTGAAATTACAAAAAGTAATGATGAATGGTCAGGATATGCGTGGACACAACTGAATGAAGAAAATAATGAAGGAAGACTCTCAATGTGTGGAATAAAGAAAAAATTTAGAAACAGAGGATTAGCTAAACCATTAATTATTTCTTCAATTAATAACTTAATTATTAATAACTGCGAAGTAATATACTTAGAAGTCGATAATCAAAATGAACCTGCAAAAAAAATCTACAGTGATTTAGGGTTTAAGAAGTATAGTAAACTTGATTGGTACGTAATTACAAACTAATTTTTTTATACAAGTCTTCTAAAACATTTTGCCAGTCAAATTTACTTAGTTTTTTGTGATCATTTTCAGTAAAAGCAAAATCATTAATTTTTTCAAAAAACATGATGATATTTTTTGAGAGTTCCTCAGGTGATATGCTTTCAAGTACAATTCCATTCTTCATATGATTTACAAAATCTTCCATCCTACCTCTTTTAGATACTATTACAGGAGTTTCGGTCGATAACGCTTCAAGGCAAACAATACCAAATGTTTCAGATCTAGATGGAATTATTACTAAGCTCGAAAATTTGTAATATTCTCGTAATTTATTTTGCGCTATAGATCCAAACCAATAAATTTTACCCAAAGATCTCTCATTTATTAGTTGTTTCGCTAATTCTTCCTGTTTTGAAGACCCAAGATCTCCTCCAACAATTCCAAGACTTATTGATCTATCATAGATTGAAACTTTTTTAAAGCTATCTATCACTATATCTAAACCTTTTAAGTAGTCATTCCTACCAACAAAAAGAATTAGTTTTTCATCATTTTTAAGGTTTGGTATTTTAGTTGAAGATATTGTTTTATCATCATAAAAATATTTTCTATTAAAACCTGGAGTTGAGTCTATTATTTTTTCTTTAGAGACTGAATATTTTTTTATCAATGTTTCTTTTTCAAGATTTGAAAAAGACAATATGTAATCAAAAAAATTAAAATTAGATTTTTCTATTTCTATTCTTTCTAGATCAAGCTTATAATTACTATCATGGACTTTTTTCAGATATTCCAAGGTATGAGATATATTAATTTTTATTAGTTTCTCTTTATTAAAATATTTTTTTGAAAATTTTCCTGAGGTGTAATAATTACTAATCAATACATCAGTTTCTTCTACTATATTCTTAACAAAAGAATTATTGGTATTAATATCAATATGAATGAGATTGAAATTTTTATTCTTGGGCTTAAAGTCACAATTTTCGTGAATCTTACTTATTAAAAAAACTTTATGATCTTTTTTTAATAAAAAGTTAATAATATTAGCGACATAGATATTAAGACCACCTGAATTTCCAATTCCTATCTTTTGTCCCGGACAGGAATGAATTGAAACAATAGTAAAAACTTTATTCATTTTTTGAAATTTGAAAGGTATAAATATTTTTGTCTACACCGCCTAAGTCATATTTATATCTTTCGTTTCCGCGCATAAAATCAAATGTTTTCAATCCTTCTTGAATGGATCTTTTAATTGCAAATGCATGATTTAATAAACCTGAAGAAAAATTATTATATGAAGGATCAAATCCTGAATTATACAAAAATCTATTTTTTTGATCCATAAAAGATATAGAGCAAGCAACAGTTTGATTATTTATCTTTAAGTAAGAATACTTAAGTGATTTTTCTTTTAACATTTCTACTATTAAATCCCTAAAAAATAATTCCATTTTATTTGTCATAAATATTTTTTTCTCATCTGAACTAATCTTATGGAGTCTTAAAAATTCTTCTAATATTTCATCTTTATCATCAAGTGATATTAAGTCACCAGCTAAGAAATCTGAATTCTCTTCTAGTCTTCTTATTTTCCTTCTTAATTCATGCCTCTTTTTTTTGGGCAAATATGACATATATTCATCCCATGATTTGGGTAATGTTAAGTATGGAGATACATCTTCTTGAGCATAATCAACACAGTAATCAGTAAGTATATTTTCGTTTCTTAGTAAATTAAATGTTGGGGAATTTTCAGAAATAGAGTACAGGATAAATCTATTTATATCTAATTCAAAAACTTGATCAATTAAATCTAAAAAGTCTTTTCTTTCATTTTCAATATAAAGAATATTATTATAGTCAACTATATCCTTATCTCCTATAATACTTGCTTCAAAATCTCTATATTTAAGTGGTACAAAAAAATTAGAGTTACTTATATATTCAAAATTATAATCTTCAGAAAAATGCCTCAACCAAACTTCTTTCCAAATTCTCAAATCATATGGAGACTTATCTGAACAAGATACTTCGAAATCATTCCAGGTTTTATATAAATTTATTTTACTCAACAATTTTCTCCATTAAAAAAATCTCTTAAAAAAGTTACTAGATTTTCCTGAAATTATAGCATTAGTTATATCTTCCATTTTCGAAGAGGTATTAATTATTTCTGATTTGAGATTTTTTTGAGCCACCTCAGGATCTTTTAGTCCATTACCTGTTAAAATAAAAACTATTTTTTTGTTAATATAATCATTATTTGTGTCTATATACTTCAAGAATCCAGCAAGAGAAGCGGCAGAAGCTGGTTCACAAAAGATTCCTTCTTCTTTGGCTAATATTGATTGAGCATCAAGAATTTCTTTATCTGAAACTTTTAAGAATTGACCATTAGTTTTAAGAATTGCTTCTTTAGCCAGCTCAGAACTTGCAGGATTACCAATTCTTATAGCACTTGCAATTGTTTTAGGAGATTTTATGATTTTATTGTCTACCATAGGAGCTGAATATTCAGCTTGAACACCCATTAATCTTGGAATATCTAATATTTTGTTCTCAGATTTGTAAATATTATACCCTTTAAAATATGAACTAATATTTCCTGCATTACCAACAGGCATAAATTGAAAATCTGGGCTAGATTTCAACTCATCTACAATTTCAAAAGCACCCGTCATTTGACCTTCTAGTCTAAACGGATTTATGGAATTTACTATCTCTAAATTTAATGAGTCTGATATATCTCTGACTGCATTTAAAGCTTGATCAAAATTACCCTTAATTGATATGATCTTTGCTCCATATGCCATTGCTTGCAATAACTTTCCCAATGCTATTTTCCCTGAAGGAATTATAACTATAGTCTCTAGGTTATATTTAGCACCATAAGCTGCAGCAGAAGCTGAGGTGTTTCCAGTAGAAGCACAAATTATTTTATTTTTATTTTTTTCAATAGCTTTAGATACTGCCATAAACATCCCTCTATCTTTAAAAGATGATGATGGATTACATCCTTCTAGCTTAAAATAGATATCGCATTTATATTTGGTAGAAAGATTAATTGATTTAACCAAAGGGGTAAAACCCTCGCCAAGTGTGACCTCTGGAGTTTCTAGAGTAATAGGTAAAAATTTTTTATAGTGATTAAATAAACTTTTAGTCATAAGCTTCATAATAAAAGAATAATATTAGTATATATTATTTTATTGTGATGGAGGCTGATAAATATTTTGCTCAGTTTCTTCAGTTTCAAGATCTAAAAATTCTGAGTTAGAAGCTAGTAATACTTTTGTATTAATCCAATTATAAATATCACTATCAATATCCATCCATAAATTAAATTCTTCATTGAAGGAATTTATGAAAGTTTCAAATTCAGTATCGGCTAGTTTTTCGAAGTATTTATCTTCTATTTCTCTAGCCTCAGAAAAATCATTTATATAGTAAAATACAAATACTTTTTCTTCTGCATTCTTATATGGAGTAGGGATAAAAGTATTTGGTGTAGGCTGCAATTCTTTACCTTGATCGAAGTAAATTAATCTATCAATTTTTTCATCAACACCACGTGGCATCCATCCAATATTTCCACCAGTTCTTAGAACTTCTTTATCTTCAGAGTATTCTAATGCTATATTTTCTATTGATGAACCCATGGTTAATTTTCTTTCAATAGTATTTATAGTTGAGACATCTGGTGACTCAAAAACTATTTCATAAAGCTCTACATGAGGTTGAATACGCGACATATCTCTTGCAACAAAATTTCTTAATTTTTCTCTGAAAATTGTTCGTTTTATATAGTTCTTATACTCATCATCTGAAAGTCCAGTTTTATTCAAAAATTGCCTATACGATTCATTAACATTTGATATATATTCTTTTGAGCTTGAATTATCCTCAGAAATAAATCCCATCAAAACTTCTACTCTTCTGTCAACTTCTTCTGAAGTAACTGAGATTCCATACCTTGGAGCAACTTGATATGCAAGTTCACCTTCCAAAATAACCCTTAATGCTTCGAATAGAGAATTTCCTATCTCAAATTCCATTCCAAGATCTTCAGTGATTCTTTGGTTAAATCTTATAAAATCAACAACGTCTCCTCTTGTATAAGTAACATCTCCTACTTTTATTGCGTCCTTCATAGGAGGAATAATATACGTCACTGAATAGAAAAAAGCCAAAATTAGAAATAAAAATATAAACACAGAAAAGCCTAAGTAAAAAAAGGGTCTGAAAATAAAAGACTTATTTTTATTATCTGCTAAAAGTTCAAATCTAGACTTACCTTTATTTGAGGTAATGCTTCTTCTACCAAGTTGAAACGAATCTTCTATATTGGAATCCTCAAATAATTGTGTGTTATTTTCATTAGACATGAGAATGATTTTCTTTTGATAAAGCTTTTAAGGATTTTAAGAGTCTTCAGACTTTTTTTCTGTTGATTCTTCAGTTGTTTCTGATGTAGATTCTTCAGTTGTTTCTGATGTAGATTCTTCAGTTGTTTCTGATGTAGATTCTTCAGTTGTTTCTGATGTAGTTTCTTCAGTTGTTTCTGATGTAGATTCTTCAGTTGTTTCTGATGTAGATTCTTCAGTTGTTTCTGATGTAGTTTCTTCAGTTGTTTCATTGATTGAGCTTCTGACTATTTCATGTTCATGAGAAATAGGAAGAAGAGCCATATGTCTTGCTCTCTTAATGGCAGTAGTTAAGCTTCTGTGATCTTTTGCTGAATTTCCTGTTCTGTAAGAACTTGAAATTTTTGCTCTATCAGAAATGTAAGATATTAATACATCAACATCCTTATAATCTACAGGTAATCCTTTGATCACTTTTGAAATAGGTTTTTTTCTTGCCCTAAAGTCAAATGAAAAGTTATTTCTTCTAGTATTTTGTCTATTTGTAGTCATTTTTTTCCTTTTCTACCATGGTAATTCTTCAGCGTCATCTGATTCATTTTCAGTAGCCGACTGAGCTTGATTCATTCCAAAATCATTGGATTGATTATTCATTTCCGTATTATTATTCATATTGGGAGTAAAACTTCCGCCACCTTCAGGATTTTCAGAATTTCTGTCCAAAAAGATCACCCTAAAAGCAGTAACTTCATTAGATTGTCTTTGAGAGCCGTCATTAGCGGTATATGTACTAGATCTAAATCTTCCTTCAACAAAACATCTTGATCCTTTTTGAAGGAACTGATTTACAGATTCTGCTGTCTTATTCCAGCATGCAATTCTAAACCATTCTGTTTCCTGGATTTGCTCTCCGTCAGAACCATTTCTGTATGAATTTACAGCTAGACTAAAATTTACAACCATTGATCCGTTAGGAGTATATCTCATTTCAGGATCAGAACCACAATTTCCTATGAGTAATATTTGATTTAGACTCAATTCGACTCCTTATTTAGTACTAACTTTATAAGGTTTAAACTTTTCTTTAGAAGTAATCAAATGCCTTATAACACTCTCATTTTCTTTTAACACATTTTCTATTTGAGCTATAACAGCTGGATCAGCCTCAAGTTCAGCCAAGAAATACGTACCATCCTCAAAATTATTTATGACATAAGACAATTTTCTCTTAGCCCAAATTTCAGCTTTTATTACCTTACATTTCTTAGGTAATGAAATAGATTTAGTTATATCAGATAAAGATTCTTCGGCGGCCTGATCATCAAGTATGCCACCTATAATCCACATTAATTCATATCTTTTCAAAATTTTCCCTTTTTCAATTGATTTTCTGATGTATAAAATTATAGCATTGATTTCTTCATAAAAGCTTTAAAATACAAATGATTTATTTATGGAAGTGGTAATTTATGCATAATTTTAGTTACTTTATCTTTTATTACACCAATCTTTTTTTCTGATGAAGTAAGAGTTTCATAAATAAGATCACCTATTTGCAATAAATCAGTTTCAGAAATTTTTCTAGTTGTAATTGCAGGAGTTCCAATTCTTATTCCTGATGTAATCTTAGGAGGTTCAGGATCAAAAGGGATAGCATTTTTATTTACGATGATCCCTGCTGAATTCAATTTTTCTTCAGCTTGAGCTCCGCTAAGATTTATTGATCTTGTATCAATTAGCATAAGATGATTATCAGTCTGATTTGAAACAATTCTTAATTTTTTATCCTTGAAATGTCTACATAATAATTTAGCGTTACTAATAACATTTTTTGAATATTCAAAAAAATCATTAGTTGAAGCTTCCTTAAAAGCTACAGCTTTAGCTAAGACATTATTCATAATTGGGCCACCCTGAACTGCAGGGAAAATACCTCTATCATACTTCTTGGAAAGAGAATCATTTATGATTGCAATTCCTCCTCTAGGCCCTCTCAAAGTCTTATGAGTAGTAGATGTGATTATATCTGCAATATTTACAGGCGAGGGATGTTGCTTTGCAACAATTAATCCAGCTATGTGAGCAATGTCTGCCATCAGTAAAGAATTAACTGATAGAGCTATCTCTTTAAATTTTTTAAAATCAATTATTCTTGAATATGCGGAGTATCCACAGATTATCAGCTTAGGCTTGATTTCTTCAGCTATTTTCTGAAGAGACTCAAAATCTATCATTTCTGTTTCTTTATTTAAAAAATAATTATGAATATCATATATTTTTCCTGAAAAATTAACGTTATGACCATGCGAAAGATGTCCTCCATGGTCTAGTGATAAACTAAGAATTTTATCTCCAGGGTTCAGAAGAGAAATATAAGCAGCCATATTAGCCTGTGATCCGGAATGAGGTTGAACATTAATATGATTACTTTGAAATATTTCTTTACCTCTTTCAATAGCTAAGTTTTCAGCTTGGTCTGCAAACTCACATCCAGCATAGTATCTTTGTCCAGGATATCCTTCAGCATATTTGTTTGTAAGGATAGAGGATGTATATTTCCTAACCGAACTAGATGCATAATTTTCGGAAGCGATAAATACAGCAGAATCCTTTTGTCTTTTTTGTTCATTTTCTAAGATTTTGTCAATCTCTATATCAGTTGAGTTCATTACTTTTAGGTTTAGTTTATGTTTATATTTATATTCTATATTGATTTTTTTTCTAAAAGAATGAAATAATTGAAATATATAGAAAATTGGTAAATAATGAATGAATTTTTAGAAATCCCTAAAACTGCGATGGTAGTATTTGCTCATCCTGATGACGCCGAAATAGGAACTGGAGCGACTGTAGCAAAATGGGTTTCTAATGGAACTAAAGTTGTTTATGTACTAGGCACAACTGGCTCAAGCGGATCAAACGACAAAGAAATGACAAGTAAAAAAATAGTTGAAATCAGATCTAGCGAACAAATAGCCGCTGCAAAAGCAATAGGTGTTGAAGAAATAGTATCTCTGAAATATGTTGATGGGGAATTGGAATCAAATAGATCTTTATTATCAGATTTAGTTTTAAATATTAGAAAATATAAACCAGAAATCGTATTCACACATGATCCATTCAGAATGAAAAGTTTTTTGCACAGAGATCATAGGAATTTAGGATTTTCTGTAATGGATGCAATTTATCCATATGCGAGAGACCATTTACATTTCCCTGAACAGTTAGATGAAAAAATACAACCTCATAAAGTAAAAAAATTATTATTTTGGGGAAGTGATGAACCTAATGTTTGTGTGAATGTGACTTCTTTTGAACAAAAAAAAGTTGAATCATTATCTAAACATGAAAGCCAATTACCTGGATTGAGTTTAGGATCAGAGTACGGAAAGAGTATATTATCAAGACTAAAAAATTCCGCCAAGGATCTTAATTTTGAGTATGGAGAATCTTTCAGAATGATTGAAGCTAGATCATAATGATTGACATAAACAATAAAAAATTCAACTTCTATGATCCTGTAAAGCTGATAGAAATGGACTATGAAACTGAAACTTTTTTTTCAGATATTATTTATGTCCTATCGGAAAAATATATACCATCTAGAGAAAAAAATAAAATCAAGAATCAATTTTCAAACTTGATTCTTAATTATGCGAATAAAAATACCACTAATCAAAACCAAAAAAATAAATTTTCAAGTATTGAAAATATCCTAAATGAAAATTTACTTTTGAGACTTGAAAAAAAATCATCTGAAGTTACACTTCTGAAGTCAAATTTCATACTCATTGATATAAACAATAATAAGAACTTAAGTTTTATAAATAGTATGTTAGAAAAAATATTAGAAATAAGAATGATTCCTATTATTTCTCATCCAGAGAGGTACGAATTTTTAGATAATGAAAATATTCTAAAATTAAAAAATAAAGGAGTTTTATTTCAATTATCAATTGGCTCGTTTTCATCTTATTTTGGAGAAAAATCTAAAATCAAGTCTAATAATTTATTAGATTTGAACATTTATGATTTCATAGCATCTGACACTAACAATTATGATCATATAAATGACGAATTTTTAGAATCGCAAATCAATAATATTTCAAAAATAATTGGATCTAACAAACTTAATGAATTACTCTATAGTAATCCTAAAAATGTTATAGATGAAAAGTCTTCTAATGATTATCAGATACTAAATACTAAATGAAGTTAGCCATTTACTATAATCTGCATTTTTTTTGACTGAATCATTACCGATAACTATAGAGAAATAAAGATCTTGTAACTTTTTAGTAATAGTTCCTATAGATCCTGTTCCAATTTTTCTACTATCAAGAGTTCCAACTGCAGTTACATGAGCCGCCGTTCCTGTCAGAAAAACTTCTTCAGCCAAATATAATTCAGATCTATGAATTTTTCTTTCAATGACATTTAATCCGAGTTCTTTTTCAGCTATTTCAATAATTGAATCCCTTGTAATTCCCAGGAGACAATTGTCAGTTTCTGTAGGAGTTATGATCTCGTTATTCTTAATCATAAATAAGTTTTCTCCACTTCCCTCAGAAACTGTACCATCAAAGTTAAGAAGTATAGCTTCATCAAAATTAGCTGAAACTGCCTCTGTTTTAGCAAGTATACTTGTTGTATATAGACCTGAAAGCTTTACTCCTGTTGGCATCATCGTATCTTCAGGTCTTCTCCATGAACTTGTTTGACAATTAATAGGTTTATCATTGTCAATGTAAGCACCAAAAGGAATAACTATTATACTTAAATCGTCATCAAGTTCATGTAATTTTAAATTAGCTACTAACTCATGAGATTTATAAGCTAAAGGTCTTATATAAACATCCTGCTTATATCCGTTAGATTTCACAAGATCAACAGTAATTTCAGAAAGTTCATCAGCAGTATACGGAAGATTCATACGAAGAATTTTTGCTCCACGCAAAAGTCTTTCATAATGTTCTCTTAACCTGAAAATCACCATATTATTATTATCTGAATTCCAGTTCCCTCTAATTCCTTCAAACGCAGCTGTTCCATAATGCAATGCATGAGTCATAACTCCAACTTTTGCATCTTTTAATAAAATCTTGCTCCCTTGATGAAATGCCATCCCTTCAACTGTCATAGTCATAACTCCAGTAATTTATTTTCTCTTTTTTTTAAATTCTTCATATAGTT
>Ga0208130_1000146_pt1 | contig 37974 bp, 39 predicted proteins | sample ETNtaG_31_FD_185771 | JGI IMG/M metagenome (GOLD analysis project Ga0208130, IMG submission 185771) | Marine microbial and viral communities from oxygen minimum zone, Eastern Pacific Ocean - ETNP201310SV78 (SPAdes) (version 2) | ecosystem: Environmental > Aquatic > Marine > Oceanic ... | reverse complement strand
GTTTTTAAATCAAGGCTACAAGCAAACCCTGTAGCCTTGATTAGTTTAGTATGTTTTACAGTGCAAATAATGCAGCAAAACCAATACCTTCAATTAATGCGGCTGCTATAAGCATCACGGTTTGTATTTTACCGGTTAGCTCTGGCTGTCTCGCCATTGCCTCCAATGCCGAACCTCCAATTCTACCAATACCTATACCCGCTCCGATTACAACTAAACCACCACCTACAATTGCTGGAATTTCCATAATAATTAGTTAAATTAAATTAAACACTCTAGTTAATATTTTAATGCTCTTCATGATGGTGTTCTTCAACTGCCGCACCAAAATAAAGGGCAGATAACATTGTAAAAATATATGCTTGCAAAGCACAAACCAATAATTCTAATAATGCTAGGGCAAAAGCTAGTCCAAAAGATAGAGTTCCCCCGAGCCAATTTTGAAAAATAAAAATTAATCCTAAAATACTCATCAAAACAACATGCCCTGCAGTCATATTAGCATAAAGCCTTATCATTAATGAAAATGGCTTTATAATTGTTCCTAAAAGCTCTATTGGGGCTAAAATTATTTTCATTGGTGTTGGTACACCAGGCATCCAGAAAATGTGACCCCAATAATTTTTGTTTGCAGTAAATGTTGTTATTAAATAAGTTAATATCGCTAACGAAGCTGTAACAGCAATACTGTTGGTAACATTTGAACCCAATGGGGTTAACCCAAACAGATTAACAAACCATATAAAAAAGAATACTGTTAATAGAAAGCTCATGTATCTTTTATAGTGTTTTTCTCCAATATTTGGTCTTGCAATATCATCCCTAATATACAAAACTATTGGTTCTAAAAACCTGCCGATTCCTCGAGGAATCGGGTTAGATTTATATGATTTCGCCATTTTTCCAAAGACAAAAAACATAATAAAAAATGCTAAAAGAATGAACACTACATTTTTTGTAATAGACAGATCTACAATGGACAATGGTTCTCCCAACGTATTTCGAGCTATAATATGTTCATGATAATCTATTTTATAAACTCTATCGTCAATTTTATGTTCAACTCTTTTGTTTTTGGAGTTATAGAATTTTGATGACATAAAAACGTCGAGATTACCCTGACAATAAATAATTATCGGAAGTGGAAAAGAAACATATATTGTCTTATCATCTTTTTTATACTTAAAAAACTTAAACGAATGAATATCTTTAAGGTGATGGTCTTTGAAGGCCTTGTACTCTTTTCTTATGTCCCTATCTGTATCGGTGTTTAGTTCGTATTCACCTGCATACGAATTATTTAAACAGCTAATAAATAGTGTTAATATTGCTATAAATGTAACTGTCTTTATGTTGTTCATCTTAATTTTTGAATTCAATTTTAGACTTTACAAAAGTAGATTTTTTAACGAAATTTATACACTATTTTTAGAATATTTTTCTGGCTTTTCAAAACTTTTATCATTTGCCTTGTTTAATAATCGAACCAATGATATTGTCTCTACTATTAATGTGAGTAAATATGGTACAAAAAAAGACAGAAAACCTAGTCTAGAAACATTGTTTTCTTGTTTATATAGCGGAAATATTAAAACAAAAAAAAGTAGTAGTTTGACAATTGTTCCTGCAAAGAAATAGAAAGCGATATAATCTTTATGTTTTTTTCTAAATAAAACAGATAACCAAATAACGAAAACCGCTATTAACGCATTAAACAAATATAGTTCTGTTAAATTATAAGTAAAATAGTAGTTTTTATGAACAAAATACGCTGGAGCTAAGACAAGCAAAAGAAATAAATGAAAGCATACTAAAAACTTAATCATTGTTAAGTTTTTTTGTTTGTTTAATCAACATGTAAATGGAAATAAATACTGACAACATAACACAAATTGTTTTTGCATAAGTCATTATATAGCCTACTGACCTTGTATATGTAGTCTCTAAATAATCTCCAAGGTAAGCGCCTAAATAAATTGTAACTCCCATTTGAAATGAGATTGTTGTTAGTGCAAGTATTTTATTATGCGGTTTTTTCCTTTTCGGTGGCTTGATCGGCATTCTTTATTTCTCTTATAACAGCCCCCATGCTGCATGATCCAGTAAATTCAGCGCCTGGCTCAATTGAAAGCTTATTAGTAACAATATCTCCTTTAAGCTTAGCTGTTTCTTTTAAAGAAAGTAAATTGGAAACGGTTATCTTCGCTTTTATAATTCCTGATATATCAGCGTTTTGACATATAACATCTCCTTCAACAACACCTTCTTTTCCTAAAACCACCTTTCCTTCTGTGTTAATAGAACCTTTAAGTGTTCCGTCAACCCTAATATCTCCATTAGAATTAATGTCGCCAATAATTGAAGTCCCTTGTCCAATTATATTAACAACAGAATTATTGTTTTCTGTTCTTTTCATAGATTCATTATTTGTTGTAAACATCTTGTTTTGTTTATAAACACAAACTTAAATATTAATTTTTAAGATTGTAGTACTTTTTATAGAATTTTAAATACTCCTCAGCATCGTTAGTTTTGTAAAGTTTCTGAAAATTCTCAATGTTTACGACAAATATTTGATGTTTTCTTTGGGATAATATATTTTTTATCTCTACGCCTTTTTTTAATTTTTGCTTATATAAAAGGGCTTTTTCTGAATTTTCAAAACTTTTAATTGTAATAAGATGTTTATCAAAAGCGTATAGCATGGCGCCAATTTCGAAAACTTCATTTGCGTGTTTTTTTAAATTAAAATCGGAAATTAGTGTTTTAAAATAGTTGATGTTTAAGTTTTTTTTGTCTAAAATCACAACGCAGATATGTTTTGAATTTGGTTTGTACAAATAAGAGAACTCTGATGTTGAAAGCTTATTTGCCTCTGTAATTTTTTGAGGGTTTTCGATTTTTTCAAGTAGCTGACTAGCGTAGTTTTTTATGTCTTCATCTATTGCGCTAGTTATAATTTTTTGCAATTCTATTTTTGCATTAACAGTGTCTTTAATAGAGGCGTGTGACATTGCTTTTATAAGTCGGTACTTTTGAATGTTTTCTTTTTTTATTATGGTGTCTGGATAACTAAAAACACCTTCGTAATTTTCTGCTTTGTATAAGCTAAATATTTGGTCATATTTGTTTTCTGATATTAATTGCTCTAGTTGAGAGCTTGCGTATAGAATGGTGTCGCTTAAAATTTTTGCACACATGCTGTTAGGGTATTTTCCTAACAACTCGCTTTTAGTTTCTTTTGCTTTGAGCCTCTTCTTTAGATCAAGATACAAATAGTATGTGTTATAAAGAGCTAAAGAGCTGTATGACTCATCATTTGGGTATTTTTCTACAATTCTTAAAAATGTTTTAATACTTATTTCATCCTCGTAAAGAACGTCTCTAAAAATTATGGCCATTTGATATAACGATTCTTTTATTTTATTGTTTGATTCATCAAAATCTTCTTTAGATTTTGGTAGTTGACTTAAATAAAATTCTGGGCTTTTTTTGTTTTTGCCCGATCCTTTTTCTGACTCTTTAATTAGCGAATCTGATTCTAAAACAAGATTTAACGTTTTTTTATCTTTTCTTCGCCAATCATCCTCTAGTTTTCTTTTTCCCCATTTTTTTCTAAATTCTGACATCCCAAAACTTAGCGTTGATGGATTATAAAAGTACCACTTTCCTGCGGACGTATTGATTCCAAACTGATTCGTATTGTTTCTTGAGTTTTGATAAGAAAGGCTTTGTATTTGTTGGAGTTGTTCCTGTTCTTGTCTTTCCCTTTCAATCTCTTTTTGAATAATGTTTTGTATTAACGCTCTCTTTTCGTTATCGGGCAGCAAAGCTATATATTGTAAGCTGTCTTCTAATTCTACAATATTTATGTGGTACGCAAGCTCTGTGAAAATTTGTTGGTTTTGACTGGCTTCTATGTAGTTTCTATGTTCTTCTGAAAGATAAAAAACTGTACTATCATACATTTTTTTTGTCTCAACATAGTTTTTTTGCGCGCATTCAATCTTTGCCAAAGATAAAAACGATAGTGCTTTCTGAGCGTTGTTATTTACACTGTTTTTTGTGGATAATAAATAGTTTTCTTTTGCGGTATTTGTATCAGCAATATTTAGGCTGATCTCTGCAAGGGTGTAGTAAATTTGATCTAGATACTCATTGTTTTTCTCGTCTTTCAACATTCTTAAAAGGCTTTCTTTAGCTTTCTGACCTAGTTTGCTTCCAGATTCAGATGAACGAGCTAAATTCATTTTAGAATTAAAAGCCATCTCATATTCTGGGTTTGACTTAAGGGTTTTTTGATAATAAAAAGTTGCCTGCTTAAAGTTGTCGTAAAACTGATAAATTTGTGCAATTATAAAACTAATCCTTACTTTATCTTTTTTTCTTTTAGCAATATTTTCTAGTGTTTTTAGCTCTTCCAGAGCTAAAGAAAGGTTGTTTTGCTTTAAATAATGGTCTGCTTTTACAAAACCAAACTTTACGTCAAATTTTTTTGGCTTGTTTCTTTCATTATCTAGCTCTTCTATTAACATTTCTGCCTGAGTATAATTCTCTAACTCTAAGTGTGATCTAATAAGCCAAAGAGTAGCATAAAATCTAATTTCGTTTTTTTTATATTCTTCAATTATGAAGGTAAATGTTTTTATTGCTTCTTGAAACTCTCCTTTATAAAAATAAGCTTTGCCAACCAAAAAGTAGCTGTCATCTATCCATTTACAATACTCCTTCCCTCTAATTTTCATCGAATGGCGCTGTATAACGACCGACCCTTTTTTTATAGCCTTATCCATGTATGATTGTGTGTTAGAGTTTTTAAGGTCTATCTCTTTATATACCGGCAATATAGAGGTGTAGTCGTCTTTGTGGTTTGAGTGAATTTTTTTTACCCCTTTTTTTAAGCTTTCTTTTCCATTAAAATATCCATTATATCTTGCTGTTGTATTGTGATATTGCCTGTTAACCCAAGACTTTTTTTTGGTTGAGCATGAGCTTATAAACAACAACAAGGACAGCAATAAGATTGTTCTGTAAAATTTAATAAACATTTAAAAAGATAACTCTATATTAAAAATATTTTACGGTAAAATAAAAATAATCACAAATATGCTTATATTTTTATGATATTTGCAAAATAATGACGAATAATAAGCCTCGCACAAATTTTTTTCAACTTCTATTACAACGCTATCGTGTTGTAATTATTGCTGATAACTCTCTTGAGGAGAGAATGTCTATTCGTTTTTCTATCCTCAAGTTTTTTACTGCAACACTGGGTATTCTAATTTTTGTTGTCTTTGTTACACTATTCATCGTAACAAACACTAGTTTAAGTCAGTATATTCCCGGTAGGTCGAAAGATGATGTTTTAAAAAGTCTTGTTGCCCTTACTATACAGGCCGATTCTTTACAGGCGGCATTAAATAAACGTGACGCCTATTTAAATAATATTGAAAGTGTATTGTCTGGAAATGATTCGTTTTTTATTAATAAAAACAGCCTAAATTCTAAGGGTATTGTGGCTTTAGAAAACATTAATTTTGAGGCTTCGCAAGAAGACTCTATTCTTCGTGTAGAAGTTGAAAATGAAGAAAGGGGTGCTTTAAATTATGCTGTAAAAGAGAGCGGTCATTTTGTTTTCTTTCCTCCTGTTTACGGATATGTCTCGGACACGTTTGATTTTCAAAAAAAACACTTTGCTGTTGATTTAGTTGCTAAAAAAAACAGTAAAGTATCTAGTGTTTTGGCCGGCACCGTTGTTGTAAGTGATTGGTCTTCAGAGGTTGGTTATGTTATAGGAATTCAGCACAAAAATAACTATCTTTCGTTTTATAAACACAACTCTATTTTGCTTAAAAAGGTTGGTGATTTTGTTGATGCGGGCGAACATATTGCTGTTATTGGAAATTCTGGAGAGTTTTCAACTGGGCCCCATCTTCACTTTGAGCTTTGGCATAATGGGAGCCCTGTAAACCCTTTAGATTATATTAAGTTTTAGTCATGGCTTTAAAATCATTTTTTGGATATTACTTTGCAAAATATATTGTTAAAAAGAATAGTTCGTGGATTAAGAACGCTGTTAAGTCGCAAGACAAACAGAGAAAATTCATTATAGATCGTGCTAAAAACACAAAGTTTGGAAAAGATCATAATTTTTCTAAAATATCAACCTATGAAGAATGGAAAAAATTTGTTCCCATTAGAGACTATGAGGGTTTAAAGCCATATATTGACTTGGTTCTTTGCGGAGAAAATGATGTTTTATGGCCAGGAAAACCCCTTTATTTTAGCAAGACTTCAGGAACCACGTCTGGAAGCAAGCATATTCCTATTAGCAAGCATTCAATGAAACATCATATAATTGCTGCTAGAGACGCTATTTTAGCGTATATATATGAATCAAAAAACACCTCTGTAATAAATGGCAAAATGATTTTTATTCAGGGCTCTCCTGTTTTATCTAGTACGTCTGGAATATTAACCGGTCGTCTTTCTGGAATAGTTGCACACCATACTCCTTGGTATCTTAAAAAAAACCAGCTCCCATCGCTTAAAACTAACAGTATTAGGTCCTGGGAAGAAAAGATTGGTGCAATATGTAATGAAACTACGGGCGCGGATCTAAGATTAATAAGCGGTATTCCCCCATGGGTACAAATGTATTTTGAAAAATTAATTGAAAAAACAGGCGAAAATATTGCTTCGGTTTTTCCGAATTTTAGTTTGTTCATTCATGGAGGAGTTAATTTTTCACCATATAAAAAAACTTTTGAGAAGTTAGTTGGTAAAAAGGTAGATTCTGTTGAGTTATATCCTGCTTCTGAGGGATTTATTGCTTATCAAAACTCTTTAATAGAAAAAGGCCTGTTGTTGTGTGTAAATCACGGGATTTTTTATGAGTTTATTGTTGCCGATAGTTTTTATGAAAAAAAACAAAAAAGAATTAGTCTTGAAGATGTTGAGGTGGGGGTTAATTATGTAATAATATTAAATACAACTGCAGGTCTATATGGTTATAATATCGGTGACACTATAAGGTTTGTTTCCTTGGAGCCTTATAAAATTGTTGTTACGGGCAGAATCAAACACTTCACCTCTGCTTTTGGCGAACATGTAATAGGAGAGGAAGTTGATTTTGCTATCAATAAGGCAATAAAAAAAGTGCCTGCTGAAATTGTTGAGTTTCATGTTGCTCCTATGGTGAATCCAACAAGTGGATTGCCTTATCACGAATGGTTGATTGAATTTGAAAGACCACCAAAAGACATGCTTTTGTTTGAAAAAACAATTGACAATTGCTTACAAGAAAAAAACTCTTATTATAAAGATTTAATTAAAGGAAAAGTTTTGCGGTCATTAAAAATTACTTTAATTAGCAAAAATGGATTTAGAAAACACATGCAATCTATTGGTAAGCTTGGCGGTCAGAACAAGGTTCCTAGGCTTTCTAACAACAGAAAAATTGCTGATAAATTATTATGTATATGAACAAAAAAGGCGTAGCGATTCTTGGGTCTACTGGTTCAATTGGCACACAGGCTCTTGAAGTAATTTTTGAACACAAAAACTTATTTGATGTTCGTGTTTTAACCGCAAACAACAATCATCACCTTCTAATTAAACAGGCTAAAACGTTTAAGCCTAATTGTGTTGTAATTACAAATGAGTCTCTTTACGATGATGTAAATGACGCTCTTTCCCCGCTTGACATAAAAGTTTATGCTGGAGAAAGATCATTGTGTGATGTTGTTTCAGAAGAAAGTGTTGATGTTGTTCTTACAGCACTTGTTGGTTTTTCTGGACTACAACCAACAATTAGCGCTATAAAAGCTAAAAAAACTATCGCTTTAGCAAACAAAGAGACTTTGGTTGTTGCTGGTGAACTTATCTCTGGGCTTTGTGCAGAAAATGGTGTTTCTATCTTGCCTGTTGACTCAGAGCATTCAGCTATATTTCAGTGTTTGGTCGGTGAGTCTTTAGGCTCTGTAGAAAAAATTTATCTAACTGCTTCTGGGGGGCCTTTTAGGGGGTTTTCTAAATCACAGCTTGCTAATGTTTCTAAAAACGCCGCTCTAAAACACCCGAACTGGGAAATGGGCGCAAAAATAACTATCGATTCTGCCTCTCTAATGAACAAAGGTTTAGAGCTAATTGAAGCTAAATGGTTGTTTGATATTCCGGTTGGCAATATTGAAGTCGTTGTACATCCTCAATCGATTATTCACTCTGGTGTTCAGTTTAAAGACGGCTCAATAATTGCACAAATTGGAGTGCCTGACATGAAGCTTCCAATTCAATATGCATTAACATTTCCAAACAGAATTAAAAACAATTTTAAACGGTTTAGTTTTTTTGATTATCCAAGTTTTAGTTTTGAAATGCCAGACGAAAACATTTTTAGAAATTTGTTTTTGGCAAAAAAAGCTATCGGCAAGGGGGGTAACATGCCCTGTATATTAAATGCTGCAAATGAAATAGCTGTTGACGCTTTTTTAAAAGAAAAAATAGGTTTTTTAAATATGTCTGATCTTATTGAAAATTGCATGGAAAAAATTACTTTTGTAAAAAATCCAACTTTAGACGATTATCTGCTTTGTGATTTTGAAACAAGAACGTTGGCAAAAAAATTAATATAATATGGAAATTCTAATCAAAGCCGCTCAGCTTATTTTAAGCTTATCAATTCTAGTTGTTTTGCATGAGTTGGGGCACTTTATTCCTGCTAAATTTTTTAAAACTAGGGTCGAAAAGTTTTATTTGTTTTTTGACCCATGGTTTTCATTAATAAAAAAACGCTTTGGTGAAACAGAATATGGTGTTGGTTGGTTGCCTCTGGGTGGTTATGTAAAGATTTCGGGAATGATCGACGAGTCAATGGATAAAGATCAAATGAAAAAGCCTGCCGAAAGTTGGGAGTTTCGTGCAAAGCCAGCTTGGCAACGTTTAATAATTATGCTTGGTGGTGTTTTGGTTAATCTTTTGTTGGGGGTTCTAATCTATTCTTTAACTCTTTTTTACTATGGAGACAAATATTTGGCAAACGACAACATAACGGATGGTGTGTGGTGTGTGGACAGTATTGCTTTGGATTTAGGCTTTAATACAGGAGATAAAATATTGGCTTCTGATGGAAAAGAAATTGAGCGTTTTAACGATATTTTAGAAAGCACCTTGCTTTCAAAAAACATAACAATAAACAGAGCTGGTCAGCGTATTGATTTACCCATTCCAGAGGACGTTATATCGCGCTTTATTGAAAAAGAAAGCCGCGCTGTTTTCTTACCAAGAATTCCGTCAATTATTGCAGGTTTTTCCGAAAACTCTCTGTGTCAGCAATCTGGCCTTATGATAAAAGACAGAATTGTCCAAATTGAACAAACAGAAATTAAATACCATGATCAGATTTTTAATACGCTCCAAAACTATAAAGACAAAAACGTTTACATAACCGTAATAAGAAACGATAGCTTTATGAGTTTTAATGTTCCTGTTTCAAAAGATGGAAAAATCGGTTTTTATCCTGCTAATCTTAGTTTAAATGATTTGGACAGATTAGGGGTTTATGAGTTGTCTGTGAAGAAATATTCTTTTATCTCATGTTTTCCGGCTGGTTGGAATAAGGCTATAAAAAAACTCTCAAGCTATATCAATCAGTTTAAACTTATTCTCAACCCTAACACTGGTGCATACAAGGGGCTTGGTGGGTTTGGTTCAATTGGGTCTTTGTTTCCTTCTGAATGGAACTGGGAGATATTCTGGAATCTAACTGCTTTTTTGTCATTAATGTTAGCATTCATGAATCTTCTTCCTATTCCGGCACTTGACGGGGGTCATGTTATGTTTTTATTATATGAAATCGTTCTTGGAAAGCCTGCCCCTGAAAAATTTGTTGAAAACGCTCAGGTTTTCGGAATGATTATTTTATTATCTTTGGTCGTGTATGCAAATGCAAATGATATTATACGTTTATTGTAAATGATTCTCTCTCTTACATCATACCATTATATTATAATCTTTTCTTTAACAATTATAATATCGTATTTTTTTAACATTTATGCTAAAAAAACTGGTATTCCATCTGTTTTAATGTTAATAGGCCTTGGTGTTCTTATCAACTATGTCTTGTCAAGTTTTATTGGGGTTGAAAAACCTAATCTTTTTCCTATTCTAAAAGTAATTGGGGTTTTTGGATTAATTTTAATTGTCTTAGAGGCTGCTTTAGACCTTTCGTTAGTTAAAGAAAAAGTTTCTCTAATCATTAAGTCAACACTTGTTGCTTTACTTGGTCTAGTAGGTACCGCCTATTTTTCTGCCGAAGCTCTTGTTTTTTTTGTTGAAGACATGGATATAATTACTGGATTAATTTATACTATTCCTCTTTCTATATTAAGCTCGGCTATTATACTTCCAAGTGTTGAAGATCTAAATGAAAACAAAAAAGAGTTTATGATTTACGAAAGTACGATATCTGATATTTTAGGTATTATTGCTTTTTATGCTGTTTTATCAATGGTTGGGGCTGATTCTAATGAGGGTGTATACGGAGAGGTTTTTGGCAACCTTGTTTTTACAGTTATTTTTTCAATAATAATTTCTTACATTCTTGTTTATATTTTTCAAAATATTGCTGGGCATGTTAAGCTCTTTTTGTTAATTGCAATTCTTCTTCTGTTGTACGCGGTTGGAAAAATGTTCCACCTTTCTTCGTTGGTTATGATATTAATTTTTGGTGTAATTTTAAACAATTACAAGTTGTTTTTTTCTGGAGGTTTAGCTTCTCTTTTAAATGTTGGTAGGGTTGATCATATATTAAATGATATGAAGGTTATAACAGCAGAGTCTGCTTTTGTTGTTAGAACATTCTTCTTTATTATTTTTGGGTGGTCAATAACTCTTTCAGATTTGTTCAGTTGGAAGGTCATTGGTATCGGTGTCTGTATTTTATTCATTATTTATTTAATACGAGCTTTGTTTTTATTTCTTTTTCAGGGAAAGGATATTTTTCCTCAACTTTTTTTGGCGCCTAGAGGTTTAATAACAATTCTTTTGTTCTTTGCTATTCCTGAAGAAACCAGAAGCGCAAACGAAGAAATAGAAGGGGTCCTTTTGTTTATTATTTTAACAACGTGTTTGATAATGAGTTGGGCTTTAGTGGTGCAAAAAAATAAAGAAAAATTACAAAAAGAGATACTTAGTCAGGTTAAAGATGAAAATCTAGAAAAAGAGAGCGTTGATATTGAAAAATCTCATTCACAAGAAGAAAGAAAAGTCGATCCGGAAGAATAATTCTCTCTCTGTTTTGTACTTATTCTGGCTTTTTATAGATTTGCCAAAAACAAAATAATAACATGATTAATATAAAAGAAAGTCTTTGCACGCTTGGAATTTTAGACGTTAATGCTGGTTCTTCTACAGGTCAAGTTTCGTATACATCAAATGATCTCATTCATTCTTATTCTCCGGTTGATGGAAAGCTAATCGGTTCTGTTTCCGTAACTAATTTAGAAGAATATGAAAAGATAATTCAAACCGCCACTTCTGCTTTTAAACATTGGCGTAACGTTCCTGCTCCTAAGAGAGGTGAGATTGTTCGGCAATATGGAGAAAAACTTCGAAAATATAAACAGCCTCTCGGTGAGCTTGTTTCTTATGAAATGGGTAAGTCATTACAGGAGGGGCTTGGGGAGGTTCAAGAAATGATTGATATTTGTGATTTTGCTGTTGGGCTTTCTAGACAACTAAATGGTTTAACTATGCATTCTGAAAGGCCGGGACACAGAATGTATGAGCAGTATCATCCACTTGGAGTTGTTGGAATAATTTCTGCCTTTAATTTTCCTGTTGCTGTTTGGAATTGGAATACTGCTCTAGCTTGGATTTGTGGTGATGTTTGTATTTGGAAAGCTTCTGAAAAAACTCCCTTATGTGCTGTTGCGTGTCAAAATATCTGGATGGAGGTTGCTAAGGAAAACAATCTTCCTGAAGGAATTTCATGTATTATAAATGGTGATTTTAGGGTTGGTGAGCTTATTACAAATGATGATAGGGTTCCTCTAATTTCAGCTACTGGTTCAACAAGAATGGGTAGAATTGTTGGTGCTGTTGTTGCAGAACGTTTTGGAAAGTCTTTGCTTGAACTAGGAGGAAATAATGCAATAATTATTACTCCTGATGCAGACCTAGAAATAACCATTATAGGCGCATTGTTTGGTGCTGTCGGAACTTGTGGTCAAAGATGTACTTCAACTAGAAGACTAATTGTTCACGAATCTTTGTATGATGAAGTTAAAACAAAACTGTCAAAGGCATATACTCAATTGAAAATTGGAAACCCTCTTGATGAAAATAATCATGTTGGCCCTCTTATTGATAAAGATGCTGTAAACATGTATTTAGAGGCAATTGAAAAAGCAAAAAAAGAAGGAGGACGCGTTTTAGTAAAGGGTGAGGTCTTAGATGGCCCTGAATATGCGAGCGGGTGTTATGTTAAGCCTGTAATAATAGAAGCTGAAAATAATTTCGATATTGTTCAGCACGAAACTTTTGCTCCCATTTTATATTTAATAAAATATTCTTCTCTTGGGGAAGCTATAGAAATGCAAAACGGTGTTAAACAAGGCCTTTCTTCTGCAATCATGACAAATAATTTACGCGAAGCTGAAAAGTTTCTTTCCGCTTCTGGTAGCGATTGTGGTATTGCAAACGTTAATATAGGAACTAGTGGGGCTGAAATTGGTGGTGCTTTTGGTGGTGAAAAAGAAACTGGAGGTGGTAGAGAAAGCGGTAGTGATGCTTGGAAAATATATATGAGAAGACAAACCAACACTATTAACTATACATCCGATCTTCCTTTAGCACAAGGTATAAAGTTTGATATCTAAGAAATCTAGTTTAGCCTATTATCTTTTTATATATTAATTTTTTTATACATTAAATAGTGTAGTCCTATCTCGGGTATGTAAAATTGTTCTCCTATTATTTTTAGTCCAAGTTTTTTGTAAAAATCAACAGCAACTAATCTAGCATTACACCATAATAACGTTCCTCCCTTTTTTTTTATTTCTTCAAAAGCTCGTAACATTATCTTTTTACCTATTCCTCTTTTTCTGTACTTATCGTCTGTTGCCATCCCTCTAAGCTTATATGCTTTTTGGTTTGGAAAAAGTTTATTGTTTTCAGGATAAAATGTTGCACAGCTAATTAACTCTTTATTTAAAATGCAAGCTAAATGAAATGTATTGTTTTCTTCGTCTCTTTTATAAGAAGTAGTTGAATATGGTTTTCCTTGTCTTAGATTTCTATGTCTTATTTTTCTAATGTTAGATGCTTTTACTTTTTTTATTAACATTTTTTAATTTAGTTTTGGTCTTTCATCTCTATTGGCTAAATCCCAGGCTGTTAAAAATATTAATTGTGTTATTTTTTTTGTTTTTTCAAAATCTATTTTTTCTATTGTATCTGTCATTTTATGATAGTCTTCGTGCACACCATTAAAATAAAATATTACTGGTATTTTATTTTTTGCGAAATTATAATGATCTGATCTATAATAATATCTATTTGGATCATCTTTCTCGTTAAACGTATAATCTAATTCTAGTTTTATATATTTTTTATTTACTTCTTCACTAATATTATGTAATTCATTACTTAACATATCTGACCCTATTAAATATACATAGTTTCCGTCTTTATGCCAATCATCTATTCTACCTATCATATCGATATTAAGATTTGCAATAGTATTTTCAAGTGGAAATACAGGTTTTTTTGTGTAATATTTTGATCCTAAAAGTCCTTTTTCTTCACCAGATACAGGCATTATTAAAACACTTCTTCTTGGACCATTTCCTTCTTTTTTTGCTAGCATAAATGCTTTAGCTATTTCTAATGTAGCAGCTGTTCCTGATCCATTATCATCTGCACCAGGAAAAATCAATGTGTCGTGTTTTCCTAGATGGTCATAATGGGCTGTGATAATAACCAACTCATCTTTTAGGTCCGTACCTTCAATATATCCTAATACGTTTTCTCCCTCTATCCATCTTTTTACACCTAATATATCTTTAATAAAATCTACATCACAATCATCACACTTACATAAATGTCTATTAGACTTTACTCTAAATTTTTGAAAATATGAATTTTCTATTCTTTTAGTATACCTGTTTTTTTCTTTTACTGAAGGAGGTATACCAATTTTTTTAAAATGATTTGCAATATAATTAGCTGCTTTTTTTTGTCCTGGTCTTCCTGTTTCTCTACCTTCTAATGTGTCTGATGTTAAAATTAGTATATGTTTTTTAAGTTCTAACTTTGAAATTGTTTCTGCATACTTAATATTATTTTGTGCAAATATTGATGAAGAAAAAATTAAAATTATTAATATATTTTTTTTCACACTTTAATCTTTTTATTATCATTTTATTATAAACTATTTCTAATAAATTTTAATTTTATCAACTCTTCTTTCGTGTCTTCCTCCTTCAAAATTAGTTGCTAAGAAAACATCTACAATTTCTTTTACTTCATCCCACTGTAAATGTCTAGCTGGCATAGTAAGTATATTAGCATTATTATGTAATCTTGCTTGCTGTGCAATATGAGTATTCCAACAGAGTGCAGCTCTAATTCCTTGATGTTTATTTGCTGACATATTTATTCCATTTCCTGTTCCACAAAATTGAATGCCTAATTTATTTTTCCCCTCTTCTATACTTTTTGCCAATTGGTGGGCAAAATCTGGATAATCAACACTCTCTAAAGAATAACATCCAAAATCTTTTATTTCACAATTTTTACTAATTAAATACTCTTTTAATATCTCTTTATATTCAAATCCAGCATGATCGCAAGCAAGTCCTATTTTCATAACTTTTTATGTTGTTAATTATTTTCTTTTTTATCTTTAACTATTATTGTTTTATTAACTTTATTAATTAATATATTGTTTATAAATCACTAATATTTTTTGGTTAATTAATTTTATTTTTCTTTTTCCGTTTATAAGCAAATCTAAATTTCAAAAGTCAAGGTTTTTTATTATATATTTTAAATAAATTATTACTATTCTTATTAACTTTTTTACTTTTTAAAAATATACATTTTTATTAAAGTTTTTTGTTTATTTTAGTTATTAACAATTAACTAATATTGTTAATATTATTAATTTATTCATATTTATATGATTAATTTTTATTTTGTTCTCTATTAATAATAAGTTAATAACTATTAATATCTATTAAATACAAATATTCTTTATACATTTTATTAACTATATCAACAGTTATTATATATCATATTATTTTTTATTTATTTAAAAGAACTATTTATTATATAATTAATTCTTGAACAAAGAAAGTAATTAAAAAAGTCAAATAAATTTGGTATGTTTACGCTATTAAATTAAAAACAAGATTATGAAAAATTTATTTACTCTTATTTCAATTTTATTATTTATTTTTTTTAGTAATAACTCTTTTTCTCAAATGAGTTATTTTGAAGATTTTGAAAGTTATACTTCAGCAAGTCCTATAGCTCAAACTTCTTCTCATTGGAATTCTTGGGATGAAATAATGAATAATTCAGTTGCACCATTTATTGATGATTGCAATGTAATAGATCCTAGTTTGAGTTCACCAATTACTGCATATAGTGGATTAAATACATTATATTTTAAAGAAAATAATGCTGGACAAGGTGGACCAGAGGATATATTATTTTATTTTGATACTACACAAAATATAACACAATCTATATTTCCAAGTTTATCAACACCTCACATTGCTGGTGATGTAGTTTTTTCACAAATGATGTATGTAAGAACAGGAGCATATTTAAATTTTCAATCATTAAATAATGTAGGACAAGGTACAGGAGTATGGGCTCTTGAGGTTAATTTTGAAACAACAGGAGATATATTAATGGGTAATACGGCCGTTCCTTCTCTTGGAGCTGGATCATATCCAATAGGACAATGGTTTGAATTTAAGTTTGAAATAGATTTATCTAATAATAATTGGGAATTATTTATAGATGGAGTATCTCAAGGATCTTTTTCAAATCCTGAAAATAAGGTTTCATCCGTTGATTACTATACTAGAGCAGGAGATGAATATTATATAGACGATGTTTCTTTTTCTTTTACACCAGCAACACTTGATCCAATAAATGGACAAACAGTTAGTTGCAATACTATTGAAGGTTTGTCAGGTCAACAAAGATATCCTTCTGTTGATGTAAGAAATTTTGGATTAAATGTTATAAATTCTTTTGATTTAACATTTGATTATAATGGAATACAAATAACAGAAAATGTAAATAATATAAATTTAGGATTCGGTTTAGGCTCTTTAGATTTAATGACAGTAGATTTTACAAATCCAATTACTTTAGCAGGAGGAACAAATCCAGCGGTTATTTATATTCATAATATTAATAATGGTGTAACTCAAAGTACTTCAGACGATACATTAATAGTTAATATTGAAGCTGTAGTACCTGCTCCGGGAAAACTAGTTATAGGTGAAGAGGCAACTGGAACATGGTGTTCTTGGTGTCCAAGAGGAGCTGTTGCTATGAATTGGATGGATCATGATTATGAAGGATATTGGCAAGGAATTGCTGTACATAATTCTGATCCAATGGCTAATGTAAATTATGATGCAGGCTTAGCTCCATATATAGGAGGTTATCCAAGTGGATTAGTAGACAGAGGACCAGAAATAGATCCTTCTGTTTTTAAAGGAGATTTTTTACAAAGAATACAAGTAGCCCCAAGAGCAATAATGACTAATGGTGCTCAGTTAATAGGAGATACATTAAAGGTATCTATGATTATAGATTTTCAAAATACTGTTGGCCCAATGTATAAATTAGCATGTGTTATTACAGAAGATTCTGTTACAGGTTCGGGACCGGACTATTATCAAGCTAATGCTTACAGTGGAGGAACATCATTAATAGATGTTGATGGAAGTGATTGGAATCAAAAGCCAGGTAATGTTCCAGATTATATGATGACATATAAGCACGTTGCAAGATATATATCTCCTTCTTTTTCAGGAAATCCTATTGGAAAAACATATAGTACAGGAGAAAAGGATACTGTTTGTTTTGAATTTATATTAGATCCTAGTTGGGATAAAAATAAAATAAGTATTGTAGGAATGTTTATAGATCCAAATAATATGATAGATAATGGATCATCAACTAAAATTTATGAGGCAGAAGCAAATGGATACTATTCTTGTTCTTCTGTATCAACATCTACAGCAATACAGTTAAATGGACCAGACAATGTAAATATTTATCCAAATCCAACAAACGATAAAATTTATATAAGTAATTTAAAAGAAAATAATGTAACTTTAAAAGTATTTGATATAAGCGGAAAGGAGGTGATGAATAAAAATGTATCTAATAAAGAACAAATAGATATGTCTCGACTTTCTAAAGGAATTTATCAATTTTCTTTTGAAGGAAAAGAATGGAGAGAAAAAAGAAGAGTAATTAAGGATTAATTATTGATAGATAAAGTTGTTTTCTATCTAAATCGCTTTTTAATATTTTAACGGTTATATCTTGCCCTAAGTGGTATGTTTTGTTAAAAGAATATCCAGTTAGGCAAAATTCTTTACTATTATAAACATAATGATCATCTGTCATGGAGGATAATTTAATTAAACCTTCACAAAGAGAATCATTTAGAGCAACATAAATTCCCCATTCTTTTATACCAGAGATCTTTCCATCAAAGACCACACCAATTTTATTTTTAAAATAAAGAGCTTGCATGTATTTAAAAGAAGCTTTTTCTGCCAAACTAGCATTTCTCTCTCTTTCAGAGCAGTGTTTACATAATCCTTCTAATTCTATAGAAGAGAAAGGGTCTATTTTTAAAATAGACTTTAATATTCTATGAATAAGTAAATCAGGATATCTCCTAATGGGTGAAGTAAAATGAGAATAATAAGAAAAAGCTAACCCAAAATGACCGATGTTTTTAGTAGTATATTTTGCTTTTGCCATTGAGCTAGCAACAAGGTTCTGAAAAAGAGTCTTTTCGCCACTTTCTAAAGTTTCAGTTAAAAAAGCATTTAATGTTTTGGGTAGATTATTTCCCAACTGAAATAAGTAGTTATAATCAAATTGTCTGGCTATTTTAGATAAAATAGATAGTTTGTCTATATCTGGCTTATCATGAACCCTATAAACAGAATTAAAAGCATAATTTTTATTAATATATGTAGCTACAGTTTTATTAGCTAAAAGCATAAACTCTTCAATTAAACTATTCGTATCAAGAAAACTTTTATGGCTTAAACCGATAGGAACATTATTTTTATCAAATAAAAATTTCATATCAGAACTTTCAAAGTTAATAGATCCTTTAGAGATTCTTTTGTTTTTTAAAAGTTTGGCTGCTTTATTAAGAAAAGAAAGTTCCTCGAAAAACACTCCAGTTTCATTATTTATACAATCTTGTGCGGATTCATATGTAAAACGATGGTCCGAGCAAATAATAGTTTCCGCAAAAGAGAAGTCTTTAATGTTTGCATTATTGTCTATTTGAAAAATAACCGAAAAGGCTAATCTATCAACATTAGGTTTCAATGAGCAAATATCATTGGAAAGGTTTTCTGGCAACATTGGAATAACACGATCAGCAAGATATACGCTATTACCTCTTTTTTTTGCTTCATTATCAAGAAGGTCAGAGTTTTTAACATAAAAAGAAACATCAGCAATATGAACCCCAATCTGCCAGAGATTATCAGCAAGCTTTTTAACTGAAAGTGCATCATCAAAATCTTTTGCATCCTCTGGGTCAATGGTAAAAGTATTAGTGTCTCGAAAATCTAAACGAGACTTAACTATAGAAGGATCAATAGACAGAGTTTTTTTATTTGAAAAATCCAGTAATTTTTTTTCAAAAAAGTCAGTCAGTCCATGATCATATATTATAGAATCAATAGCAGTATAATGATTGTTTTTTTCTCCTAATACACGACTTATTTTTCCAACAGGATTTTTACCTCCACTTTCCCAAGAAGTAACGCTTACCAATACTTTTTTGTTTTTATAGTGAGGTTTAAAAAATGATTTTGGCACAAAAACATCGAAAGGAATTTTTTTGTTATCAGGAACTAAAAAACAGCCGGACAAAGAAACATCTAAAAAACCAACAAAAGAATCTTTCTTTCTTTTTATAACTTTAGTTATCTCGGCAAGCTTTTTCTTTTTACTTACACTATATACAGTAATTTCTACATCATCACCACTTAAAGAAAACATTGTGAGATGAGTTGGAACAAAATACTCTACATCTCCAACAGAAACATAGACACCTTTTCTAGACGTATTTTTAACCACACCAATGAGACACAAATTTTTTAAATTTAACCGGTAATGTCCCCGTTTTATTTCCTTGATATATGAAGAGTCCCTAAGTTCTTCAAGAAGATCACATATGAGCGTCTTAATATTTTGGTTTCTAATATTTAGCTTTTTAGCTACTTGTTTATAGTTCATTGTCAAAGAAGGATTTTCTTTATATAAAGAACGAATTGAAGAAAACAAGCTTCTTTTCGAAAAACCTGCTTTCGCGTTGTTTTTTTTATTTTTCTTTTGCCGCATAATGTGAGTGATAAAAATAATCTTAATTTTACCTTGTGAAAAATTTTAACACAAAATATTTTATTATATTTTTTTTTATTTTAGCAATAAGCTCATGTAGAAGTAAAAAAACATTTAATGGAACAGCAGAACTACCCTGTCCTAATCACGATGGCGTAAACATTGAAGAAGAAAAAAAATCTAAATGGAAACTAGTTTTATATAAAGACGGGAGAAATGTTTTTGGAAAGAAAAAAAGAGGAAAAACAAAGCTATTTAAAAAATAAAAAAAGAGTAACCAAAATCACTATATAATCGTTATAGAAAGCATGTCATTTGACAAGATCAAAAAAACAATTTTGGTTAATACAACTAAAAGCCCAGATAATCTGGGCTTTTATGCACCTATATAAAGAAAAAAAAGCCCCACATTAGTAAGGCTTTTGCTCCCCCTCTAGGACTCGAACCTAGGACCCTCTGATTAACAGTCAGATGCTCTAACCAGCTGAGCTAAGGAGGAATGTAAAAAAGGATCACAAAAATAAGAGAAAGCTTTAAATAATAAAATATATTTGCTAAAAATATTTTTATGAGCCTTTTAGTTGTAGGAACAGTAGCTTTTGATGCTATTGAAACGCCATTCGCAAAAACAGATAAAATAATTGGAGGAGCAGCTACATATATTTGTCATTCTGCAAGTTTTTTTTCAAAAAAAATAAATTTAGTCTCGGTTGTTGGAGAAGACTTTCCAAATAAAGCTATTAACGACCTAAAAGATAAAGGTGTTGATGTTGGGGGTCTACAAATTAAAAAAGGAAGAAAAACTTTTTTTTGGTCAGGAAAATATCACAACAACATGAATTCAAGAGATACGTTGAAAACAGAACTAAATGTTTTAGAAGATTTTGATCCGATTGTTCCAAATCAATACACTAAATCAGAATTCTTAATGTTGGGAAATTTAATGCCTTCTGTTCAAAAAAGAGTCTTAGAACAAATGCAAGAAAGACCAAGGCTTATTGTATTAGATACTATGAACTTTTGGATGGATAACTTTATGCCAGACCTTAAACAAGCGTTAAAAAATACAGACGTATTAACAATTAATGACGACGAAGCAAGACAACTCTCGGGCGAATACTCTTTAACAATAGCAGCCAAAAAGATACTAACAATGGGCCCAAAATATTTAATTATTAAAAAGGGAGAGCACGGAGCAATTTTGTTTGGAGAAGGGAAAACGTTTTATTCACCAGCTGTTATGCTTGAGAGTGTTATTGACCCAACGGGAGCAGGCGACTCTTTTGCAGGTGGGTTTATCGGTTATTTGGCACAAACAAAAAAAATATCTTTTGAGACTATGAAAAAAGCAGTTGTGTATGGTTCAGTTTTGGCATCATTTACAGTTGAAAAACTTGGGATAGAGAGTATAAAAAACATAAACGAAGAAAAAGTAAATAAAAGGTTGGCCGAAATAAGAGAAATGGTTTCTTTTTAAAACAAAGAACTATTGTTTTGTCTTTGATTTTCGTACCATATGTCAGAACGAAGATTTGAGCCCTCAGCTGCAGAGACCGCTAAACGATCGCAACGCTCGTTTTCAACATTATTGTTGTGTCCTTTTACCCATACAAACCGCACAGAATGTTTCTTGTAAACAGATAAAAAACGAGCCCATAAATCGGGGTTTTTCTTGCCTTTAAAACTCTTTTTTTGCCAATTAAACAACCACCCTTTTTCTACCGCATCAACAACATATTTTGAGTCAGAGAAAACAACAACATCAGACCCTGTCTTCTTAATGTTTTCAAGGCCAACAATAACAGCTAAAAGCTCCATTCGATTGTTTGTGGTTAGCAAAAAGCCTTCGCTAATTTCTTTTCTATGCTTACCGCTCAGCATTACAACGCCATACCCACCCTTACCAGGATTTCCTTTAGCAGACCCGTCTGTATAAATTATGATTGACATTTTTTAATGAAATTTAAAATTGTTGGAGCAAAATGTTTATGCTCAAGAGAGGAGATTTTTTTTGACAAAGACACTGCTGTTTCATCTACAGAAAGAGCGCACTTTTTTTGAAATAATATTTCCCCCTTATCGTAAAACTCATTTACTAAATGAATTGTAATTCCAGAAAAAGCCTCATTGTTTTTAACAACGGCTTCATGAACATTTATACCATACATTCCTTTGCCACCATACTTTGGAAGTAATGAGGGGTGAATATTTATGATTCTGTTTTTATAAAAAGCAACAAGGGATTTAGGAATTTTTAACAAAAATCCTGCCAAAACAATAACATCAATATTTTTTCTTAAAAGTTTTTTATTTATTTCTGAAAAATTTAAAAGGTCTTTTTTTGAAAAAATTAAATTATCAACACCAAGTTTTTTTGCTCGTTGTAAAATAAAGGCAGAACTGTTGTTTGAGGCTATAAGCACAACTTTTGCATGAGAACAGCCAGAAAAATAGTTATATATTTTTTCCGCATTAGAACCAGATCCTGAACCAAAAATTGCTATGTTTTTCAATTAATTTAAATTTTTTCAAAAATATAATAAACAACCGGATGTTAAAATAGAAAATAATAAAGTTTGCAAATTCTTTAATTAATAGTTTTATTTGCAAAGTAATAACTATAAAAAAAAAATTATGTCAGATATTTCAGAAAAGGTAAAAGCAATAATTGTAGACAAGCTAGGAATTGATGAAAACGAGGTTACGAATGAAGCAAGCTTTACAAATGATTTAGGCGCAGACTCATTAGATACGGTTGAGCTGATAATGGAGTTCGAAAAAGAATTTGATATACAAATACCAGACGACCAAGCTGAGGCAATATCAACTGTTGGTGATGCGGTAAAGTACATAGAGTCGGCTTAAAAAACTATGGCAAGAAGAGTTGTTATCACAGGTATAGGTTCCTTAACGCCAATTGGTAATAATGCAAGTCAGTATTGGGAATCTTTAAAAGAGGGTGTTAGCGGAGCAGCACCTATTACATATTTTAATACAGAAAATTTTAAAACAAAATTTGCATGTGAGTTGAAAAATTTTCAAGCAACAGATTTTTTAGACAGGAAAGAGGCCAGAAAACTAGACAAATTTAGCCAATATGCTATGGTTGTGGCTAAAGAGGCGTTTAATGATTCGGAACTAGAAAAACACGAGGTTCTTCCTGAGCGGGCGGGTGTTATATGGGGGTCGGGAATTGGAGGAATGGAAACATTTTTTAGTGAATCAGCGGGTTTTGCTACAGGAAACGGCACCCCAAGATTTAACCCTTTTTTTATTCCAAAATTAATTTCCGACATACCCGCAGGACATATTTCTATTAAATATAATTTTAGAGGCCCCAACTTTACAACCGTATCAGCGTGCGCGTCTTCAACAAACGCAATAATAGATGCATTTAACTATATTAAATGGGACAAGGCTGACATATTTGTTGTTGGCGGATCGGAGGCGTGTATATTTGAGCCCGGAATAGGTGGGTTTAACGCCATGATGGCTTTATCAACACGAAACAATGATCCAAAAACCGCATCACGCCCATTTGATAAAGATAGAGATGGATTTGTAATGGGAGAGGGCGCGGGAGCGTTTATAATTGAAGAATATGATCACGCAAAAAACAGAGGGGCTAAGATATACGCTGAGATTGTTGGAACGGGCCTCACAGCAGACGCACATCATATAACCGCACCTCACCCAGAGGGTTTAGGTGCTCTGAACGTAATGAGAGAAGCAATAAGAGAAGCAAAAATTAATAAAGAAGAGGTTGACTATATTAATGTCCACGGAACATCAACTCCCCTGGGAGATGTTGCCGAAACAAAAGCAATAAAACAACTGTTTAATAATCACGCATATAATTTAAATATCAGTTCAACAAAATCAATGACAGGACATCTACTTGGTGCCGCAGGAATCATAGAAGCTATTGCCGCTGTTTTTGCTATTAAGCATAACATTGTTCCACCAACGATAAACCACCACACAGAAGATCCGGAAATAGATAGTAAGCTGAACCTAACTCTTAATACAGCACAAAATAAAGAAATAAGATACGCGCTAAGCAACACATTTGGGTTTGGTGGACACAACGCTTCTATACTTTTTAAAAACCCAGAGCTATAACGTTTTTTTCCAATATATTGAACAAATTTCTTTTTTCATTAGAAAAAGAAAAGAAAGAAAGCAGTTATTATAATACTAAAAAAGAAATATATAAAACAGCACTACAGCATAAATCATATTGTAATTCAAATAACAATGAACGGTTAGAGTTTTTGGGTGATGCTGTTTTATGTTTTGTTGTTTCAGAATACATTTATGAGGAAAACAAAACAAAAAAAGAAGGGTTTTTATCAAAAAAACGGGCTGCAATAGTTGCAAGAAAGCACTTAAATATGATAGGTAAAAAGCTGATCAAAAAAGAAAACCTAAAGACAAATACGAAAACAATAAGCGACAATATATACGGAAACACACTTGAAGCTCTTATAGGCGCAACATATATTGAAAAAGGGATAAAAGAAACCAGGCGTTTTATAGTTGATGAAATTATTAATTCTGAATTCATAGAAGACTTGATAAATACAGACTACAAAAGCAATCTTCAAAAAATTATTCAAAAAAACCAAAGAAAAATAAAATATACACTAATAAACACAAAGGGACCCGAACATAGTAAAGAGTTTTATGTGAAACTACTTATAGATAACAAAAAAATAAGCTGTGCAAAAGGGCGTTCGGTTAAGGAAGCACAGCAAAACGCTGCTAAAAAAGCATTAAAAAGTGTATATTAGCTGAGATGAAAAAGCGCTTTACATTAGAGCCGGTTGAAGAAGACTTTAAGGTTTATGCCATAAATAGTCACGCAAAAGGGTATTCTCTATGCTGGAAAATAAACCAACAACTTAAAATAGACCTCGAAAGGGTTAATGAGACGGTTGTAAAAAACAGTGTTTTTGTAAGATACAGCTATAAAAGTAATGAAGGACAAGAGTTTAATGTAATAACAAATAGATCAAAAAAAGGATATTTTATTCCTGATCATAAGACCATTAATTATTTTTTAATTGTTAACAAAAACCACAATAAAAAAAAACTATTAGAAAAGTTAAAAAATAACAGTGAAATATTGTTTGCTTTTGAGTTTGAATTAGAAAAAAGCAAATACACAGAAAGATTTATATTTAATGAAACGTAAAACCAAAATAATTGCAACAATTGGGCCCTCAACAAGCTCCAAAGAAATGATCAAAAGACTAATATTAAGGGGTGTAAATGTCTGTAGACTTAATTTTTCGCATATTGATTATAAAACAGCAAAAGAAATAATAACGTCTATAAAAGAAGTTAATCAAGAAACACATAGGCATACAGCAATACTTGCAGACCTACAGGGCCCTAAAATTAGAGTTGGTCAACTAGTAGATTCTGTTAGGTTGATAAGAGGAAAAGAAGTTGCCATTTGTACAAAAAAACGACCAAATACAATTCCTGTTAATTATAATAATTTTGCTAAAGATGTAAAGAAAAGAGATGTTGTTTTGTTAGATGATGGCAAAATGAGTTTAAAAGTAATATCTTCAAACGGCAAGGATACGGTTAAGCTAAAAGTAGTACATGGAGGCTTGCTTCATTCGTTTAAGGGAATTAATTTGCCAAATACGACAATCACGCTTCCTTGTTTAACAAGAAAAGACAGAAAAGACTTAGCCTTTATATTAAAAGAAAAGATAGAGTGGATTGGATTGTCTTTTGTTCGTTCTTCAGAAGACATTAAAAAGTTGAAAAGAATAATTAAGCGAGCAAAAGCGACACATAAGGTGATCGCTAAAATTGAAAAACCACAAGCAATAAAAGAACTAGATGCAATTATTAAAGAGTCGGAGGCAATAATGGTAGCAAGAGGAGATTTAGGCGTTGAAGTTCCGACGCAAAAAGTACCTGCATATCAAAAGAGTATCGTTGAAAAATGCATTGCAGCGTCCAGGCCTGTAGTTATTGCAACACAAATGCTAGAAAGCATGACTGAAAATCCAAGAGCAACAAGAGCCGAGGTAAACGATGTTGCAAATTCAGTAATAGATGGTGCGGATGCGCTGATGTTAAGTGGAGAAACATCAGTTGGGCAACACCCACTAAAAGCAGTAGACACAATGAGAAAAATAATTCGAGATGTTGAAAAAAGCAAACATAGCATTTCAAAAAACCAGCCAGCTAGAGAAATAACAAACAAACAAAGACTTTTGTCTGAAGCAATTTGCTCAAGCGCATGTTCAATAGCCGAAACAGCTAGCGCTAAAGCAATTATTGCAATAACATACTCAGGCTACAACGCAATAAAAACATCAAGCTTTAGACCAAACGCTTTTATATATGTTTTTACTCATAATCACACGATACTAAACACATTAAGTTTAGTTTGGGGGGTACGAGGGTTTTACTATGATAGAGGGGCAACTACAGATCAGACTATTGAGGAAACAATCAGTTTTTTAAAACAAAATAAGTTAATAAACAAAAATGATTTTGTTGTTAATCTAGCTAGTATGCCTGCACAAGAAAAAGGAATGACAAATGTCATGAAATTAAGCAAAGTAAAATAATATGATAAACAAAAAACTATTAGCAAAAATATGTGAGGTTGCAGGTGCTCCTGGACACGAACAAAGAGTTAGAGAAATTGTTATAAATCAGGTAAAACCACTTGTTGATGAAATCAGAATTGACAACATGGGGAATGTTCTTGCTATAAAAAAAGGTGATGAGAGAAAAAAGGTTATGATTGCCGCTCATATGGATGAAATAGGCTTTATTGTAACGCATGTTGATGACCAGGGCTTTATATACTTTCACACATTAGGGGGGTTTGACCCGAAAACCCTAACCGCACAAAGGGTTGTAATTCATGGCAAAAAAGATATTGTTGGTGTTATGGGTAGTAAACCAATACATTTGATGAGCGTAGCTGACAGGGCAAAAGTGCCAACAATAAAAGACTATTTTATTGACACCGGCATGTCAAAAAAGGAATTAGATAAGCTTGTTTCTGTTGGCGACACTATCACTAGAGACAGAAACTTAATCGAGATGGGAGAGTGTTTAAATTGCAAATCTATGGACAACAGGGTTTCGGTCTTTATACTTATTGAAATGTTAAGAGAAATGAAAAACACTCCTCCGTATGATGTTTACGCTGTTTTTACTGTACAAGAAGAAATAGGAATTAGAGGGGCAAATGTTTCGGCAATGGATATCAATCCTGATTTTGGCTTCGGTCTCGATACAACTATTGCTTGGGACACGCCAGGAAGCACAAAACAAGAAAGAGTTTCAGCTCTAGGTGAGGGTGCGTGTATTAAGGTTATGGATTCTTCTACAGTATGTGACTATAGAATGGTGAAGTATATGAAAGAAATAGCTAAAAAGAAAAAAATTAAAACACAGTTAGAAATTTTACCGGCGGGAGGTACTGATACCGCCGGTATACAAAGGATGAATCCTGGAGGTAGTATTGCAGGCGCGGTTTCTATACCAACAAGACATATACATCAGGTTATAGAGATGGTTAACAAAAAAGATGTTAGGGCAGCTATTGATTTGCTTAGAAACTGTGTTGAAAACCTACATTCTTTCGACTGGAATTTTAAATAGACGTAAAAAATAAAAGAAAAAAAAACACTATCTTTAAAAAATTAAACAATTAAAAATGAAAAAAACAATATATATTTTAACAGTAATTTCTTTAATTTTTGTCTCTTGCACAAAAGAAGAAGGCTGCACAGACCCTGTAGCGGCAAATTATAATTCTGATGCAGAAAATGATGATGGTTCTTGTGTTTTTGATTTAGTTGGAGTTTGGAGCCCAGAGAGCGTAGATTATAATATAAATGTTACGGCCACATTAGCGGGGCAAACCATTTATTCTATGGACACATCATACACATCAACTCCTCAGGACACATCATGGGATATTGAAGGTAATATGGAGTTTACTTCTTCAGGAACACTAATAACCTCTGATGAGACTCAAAACTATACCACATCCGGAAACACATTAACAATAACAGAATCTGATGGTGAAGAAAGTGAAGCTACTTATACCGTTTCCAAAACAAACCTTTCAATAACAATAGTTGACTCTGAAACGGAAACAGATATGATGGGGGTTACAAATGTTATTAATTATGAGATGACAATAAACGCTACTCGTCAGTAAAGAAAGCAGTATTTAAATAAACAATTTAAGTATTGTAATATTATGGTTAGGGTATGGTTTTAATAAAACTGCTTCAAAAACCGAATATCATTCTCATAAAATAACCGAATATCATCAATACCATACAGAAGCATTGCAATTCGTTCTATTCCCATTCCAAAAGCGTACCCACTATATTTCTTTGGGTTAATCCCACAGTTATCTAGAACGTTTGGATCAACCATTCCACAACCAAGAATTTCAAGCCACCCTGTGCCCTTAGTAATCCTATAATCTATTTCTGTTTCTAATCCCCAATATATATCTACTTCTGCGGAAGGTTCTGTAAAAGGAAAGTATGAAGGACGAAGTCTAATCTTCGTTTTTTTACCAAACATTTCTTTGGCAAAGAAAAGAAGGGTTTGTTTTAAGTCAGAAAAACTTACGTTCTCATCAATATATAAACCCTCAACTTGATGAAAAAGGCAATGGGCTCTAGACGAAATAGCCTCGTTTCTATAAACCCTTCCGGGGGACAAGGTTCTAATTGGCGGTTTGTTTGATTGCATATGTCTAACCTGAACTGAGGAGGTATGGGTTCTAAGAAGAACATCAGGATTTGTTTGAATGAAAAAAGTATCTTGCATATCTCGAGCCGGATGATCCTGCGGTAAGTTTAGAGCTGTAAAGTTATGCCAATCATCTTCTATTTCAGGACCATAAGAAACACCAAACCCTATGCTACTAAAAATAGAAACAATTTTTTGCTCAACAATTGATATAGGGTGTCGGCTACCGCTTGAAGTGTTTTTTACAGGCTTAAATAAATCAGGTTTTGGACCGGCCTTTTTTTCAGAAAAGGATAGTTTTAATGAAGATATTTTTGTTTGAACTAATGTTTTAAGACTATTAATCGCTAGACCAAACTCTTTTTTTTGTTCATTTGGGACCTCTTTAAAACTATTAAAAAGAGAAGTTAAATGCCCTTTTTTGCCTAAAAATGAAAGCCTAAAAAGTTCAAGCTCTTCTTTTGAAGAAGGAGTAAAGTCATTAACCTCTTTCACTAAAGTATCAATCTTTGATAACATACAATAATTTCTATATATTTGCTAAAGTAAATACAAAATAACAATATTTATGCGAAATAAATCGTCTTTCATAATATTTACAAGTTTTTTTGCATTATCATTAACGATTTTAAACTCTTGTACAAAAGAAAGTAGCCCAACTGTTGGGGTTGTTATTGTTGTTGATCAACAAAAAACACCAATCTCTAATGCAAGAGTAACACTGTCTATTAACGATGATTTGGTTAACAACCAGGGAGCCACGCCAATTGGTGAATTAAACAGAACAGAATATACCGACACGCAGGGTAGGGTTGAGTTCACCTATGATTTAGAAGCAATTTTTGATATAAATGTTCAAAAATTAAGCGGAAACGACACGTTAATTGGCCAAAATATGATTGCGTTGGTTAGAGGAGAAACTATTACAAAACAAGTTACGGTTAACTAACTAACTAACTAACTAACTAACATATCTTATTATTCCCTCTTTAATTAGTTTTTCTTGTTCACTTTCCGACAAATTTTTTAAAGCTTTGACCTCTTCATAATGGGGCCAACCATCCTTATCGACACTAGTAAATTTATAATAACCAAAAGTACTAAGAATTTTACATGTTGCTACATGTAAAACATCTACCTTTTCTTCTTTACTAAAGCTTTTTTCAGGCATATTAAGTTCTTGTAAACCAATCACATACAAGACGCCTTTTAGCGTTATTTCATATTCAAATTGTTTTTCAAGACGCTGAATAAGAAGAGACCACTTTTTTTCTAAATCTTTCATGACACAAAAATAAACTTAATATCTTTACCAAATGAGTTATTTAGATATAGCTATAGTAATACCTTTTTTATATTCTACAATTAAGGGTTTTACAAACGGACTTATTAAAGAAGTAACAGGTTTAATCGGCTTTGTTTTCGGAGTATATTTTGCAATTAACTTTTCGGTTTATTTGGAGCCCAAAATATCTATCTATTTCTTGCAATATAAAGATTTTATACCAATTATTACATTTGTTATTTTGTTTGCAACCATTATATTATCTATTAGACTGGTAGGTTTTATTTTAGACAAACTAACCAAGGCTCTTGCTCTTGGTATAATTAGTAAGTTTTTGGGAGCAGTTTTCGGGTTTTTAAAAGTTTTATTAATATTTTGCTTTTTAATATTTATAGTAAAAGACTATAATTTGGTTAATCTAAAAGAATATGATAAAACAGTTTTGTTAAAACCAATAGAAAATATATCTACTCAAATAATCCCAAACATTAATAAACACAAAAATGAAATGCTTAAAAAAATAGACAAAAAAACACAAAAAGCAAAAGAAAAAATCAATCTTCAATAGCACAAATTCCAGGAAGTTTTTTACCTTCCAAATACTCAAGCATAGCCCCCCCCCCAGTTGAAATATAAGACACACCACCGGTTAGTTTAAACTTTTTTATTGCCGCAACAGAATCACCCCCACCCACTAGTGAATACGCACCTTTTTTTGTAGCTTCTGCAATTGCAAGTCCTATTTTTTTTGTTCCATTTTCAAAATTTGACATTTCAAAAACACCCATTGGACCGTTCCAAATAATTGTTTTAGACTTTAAGATGGTTGTGCAAAACATTTGTATGGTTTTTTCTCCAATATCAAAGCCAGCAAATTTTTTTGGAATATTATCTATTTCCGATTTGTTGATTATACAGTCATTACTAAATTCAGACCCATTAACAGAATCAACAGGAAGTAAAAGGGTCACGTTTTTATTAGCCGCTTCAGTAATTAACTCTTTCGCTAAACCTAATTTTTCTTCTTCAACTAAAGAGTTTGACACCTCACCGCCCAAAGCTTTTATGAAAGAATACGCCATACCACCACCAATAATTAAATTGTCTACAATACTATATAACGACCTAATAACATCAATTTTACTAGATATTTTTGCCCCACCAATAATAGCTGTAAAAGGATGATTAGCCTCTTTTAAGACATTATTTAATGCCGAAAGCTCTTTTTCAACTAGAAACCCAAAACACCTTTTATTAATAAAGAAAGAGGCAATTTTTGATGTCGAAGCGTGATCTCTATGCAGAGTTCCAAATGCATCATTAACATACCAATCACCTAGTCTTGCTAGATTTTTTGCAAAATTTTCACAGCCCAATTTTTCCTTTTTATTAAACCGCATATTTTCTAAAAGAAAAACCGAACTTGCTTTAGAGTCATTAATTTTTTTAACAGCTGATTCCTCAAGATAGTTTTGTATAAACACCACTTTATGTCTTAATAATTTTGAAAGCTCGGTAACAATATTAATTAGCGATAAATTCAATCTGTACTTACCATTAGGCCTACCTAAGTGTGATAATATAACAGCTTTTCCTCCTGATCTTATAATATAACTTATTGTGTCTAAAGCGCCAATAATTCTACTATTATCAGCAACGGTTAAATCGTTGTTCAAAGGGACATTGAAATCTACTCTAATTAGTACAATCTTATGTTTAAAATTAACGTCACTAATATTTTTCATTTTGCAAAAATAAAAACATAATTTTCTTAATTTTGAATAAGAACAAAGAAAAATGCTTTTTAAAGATATTCCAGGCAATAATGATACTAAACAACAATTAATAAATAGCATTATTAGAGGTAGAATTGCGCATGCACAATTGTTCTATGGTCCAAATGGAAGTGCAAAATTAGCACTAGCTCTTTCTTATGCAAGATATGTAAATTGTCAAAATAAATTACCTTCAGATTCTTGTGGTTCTTGTTCAAGTTGCACGAAATATAATAATTTAGAACATCCGGATCTTCATCTAGTGTTTCCTGTAATAAAAACGAATAAAATTAAAAACACTATTAGTGATCACTACTTAAATGAATGGAGAAATCTTGTTTTAGAGAATGCATATTTATCTATTCAGGATTGGGCAGAAGAATTTAAAGGTGAGAACAAAATGGGCCAAACAGGAATGATATATAAAGATCAATCAAAAAGTATAAGCGAAAAGATCAAGCTTAAAAGTTATGAGTCAAACTATAAGGTTGTGCTTATATGGTGTGCAGAGAAGATGAACAAAGAAGCCGCAAATAAGCTATTAAAGCTTATTGAGGAGCCACCTCAAAACACACTTTTTTTACTTACCACAAATAATAAAAACAAACTTCTTAAAACAATTCTTTCAAGATTGCAAATCACAAACGTTTCTAATTTCAAAAAAAAAGACGTGCTTAGTTATTTTGACCACATCGACACTGAAAAATATAAAATAGCACAAGAACAAGTTGAAGCCTTAAACTATGATTTAGGGTCTATAATTAGACTCTTAAACAATCAAGATTCAGAAATAAGTTTTTTTCAGCTTTTTGCAAATTGGATGAGGTTTTTATATAAGAAAGACATTATAAAAATAGTTGATTGGAATGAAAAAATATCAAGTGTTGGTAGAAAAAATCAAATAGAATTTTGTAATTATTCGATTAAGATTATCAGAGAGTGTTTAATATATAAAATCAGCACCAAAACAAATAAAATTGTAGAGATTGAAGAAAAAGAGTTTATAAAAAACTTTTCACCGTACTTAAATGAAGAGAAGATTTTACATATCGTAAACAAACTGGAGAAAACAATTTACGCTGTTGGAAGAAATGCAAATTCAAAAATTTTATTTTTTAACTTATCATTAGAGTGTTTAAAATTATTAACTTTAAAGTCGAATTAATTCTAATTTAAAATGGCTTGTGGAAACTGTAATACATGTGACGTTTCGGAAAAAAGAGGATGTGGAACAAGTTCTGTATTTGATTGGTTATACCAAATAGAAAGCGTAGATAAAAATAATAGAAAACTTGTTGAAGTTCAGTTTAAAGGAGATCGAAAAGATTTTTTCACTAATTCAGATGATCTTGATATTTCTGTAGGAGATTGGATTGCAGTTCAGGCAGAAAAATCAGGTCACGATATAGGTAAAATTACAATGATCGGCGAATTAGTACAATTACAGATTAAAAGAAAAAATAGAGATGTTAAAAAAGAGCCTCTTAGAAAAATCTATAGAATAGTAGAAGAAAAAGAGTTAAAAAAATGGACAGAGCTAATTAAAAAGGAAACCGAGATTCTAGAAATTGCCAATCGAATTATACAGCAACATAAGCTTGAAATGAAACTTTCAGATATTGAGTTTCAGGCAGATAACACTAAAGCAACGTTTTTTTATACAGCGGACAAAAGAGTAGATTTTAGAGGTCTAATAAAGGATTATTCAAAAGAATTTAAAATTAGAATAGAGATGAAGCAAATAGGTGTTAGGCAAGAGGCGGCTAAAATAGGCGGTTTAGGATCTTGTGGAAGAGAATTGTGTTGTTCAACATGGATGACTGAATTTCCTTCTGTTTCAACATCAGCAGCTAGATATCAACAATTGTCTATTAATCCTCAAAAAATTTCTGGACAATGTGGGAGGTTAAAGTGTTGTTTAAATTTTGAATTAGATACATATACAGAAGCGGTTAGACAATTTCCGAGTTCAAAAATAAAATTAAAATTTAAAAATGGAGAGACTAGGCTTGCTAAATTAGATGTTTTTAAACAAAAGATGTATTATTTTTATTTGAACTCACCAATGGAAATTTTTGAGTTACATTTAAGTAGCGTTAAACAAATTATTGAGTTAAATAAAGCGGGTAAATACCCAGAAAAAATAGAAGAATTTTTGATGCCAGAAGAAGAAAAGAATATAAGCTTTAAAGATGGAATTGAAGGAGGGTCTGTTAATCGTTTTGATAATAAAAAGAAAAAAAAGCGCTTTAAAAAGAGGATGGTAAAATGAAAAACACAACATTGTTGATAATACTAGTTGTTTTTATATCATGTAATAAAAAAAACGTCTATCAAAATTTTTTCGATATTCCTGAAAACATATGGCATACAGATTCGCTGATTAACTTTAAACTAACACAATTAGACACAAATCTTAATTACAAAGTATTTCTAAACATAAGACACGGTGTTGAATACAAGTATCAAAATATATTTTTATTTTCAAAAACAGACTACAATAAAGATACTTTAGAAATATATTTATGCGATAATGTTGGCAGGTGGTATGGAACAGGGTGGGGAGATATTAAGGATGTTTCCATAGACATATCTAACATTAACAACAAAAAAATTATAAACTCAAATAGTATAAGTTTTGAGCAAGCGATGAGGTATGGCGATAAGGAAAGGGTAAGCAATCTACAACACATTCATTCTCTAGGAATTATAATTCAACAATACAATGAGTAGAAGATCAATTCTTTTCATTTGGATAATCATACTTAGCCCGTTTTTATCTTTGTTTTTTTTAGTCCAACTGGCTTCTTTCGGTTTTTTCGGGCCTCTACCAAGTCTACAACAATTAGAAGACCCTAAAAGCAACCTTGCTACTGAAATTATTTCTGAAGACGGCATTGTGCTTGGTAAATATTTTTTTGAAAACAGAACAAAAGTGGAGTTTGATGAGATTCCAGACAATTTAATCAACGCTCTTATAGCAACGGAAGATATTAGATTTAAAAATCATTCTGGAATTGATGTTAGGGCTCTTTTTCGAGCAATATTAGGTGCGGTTAAGGGTGATGTTAGTTCAGGTGGGGCTAGTACAATAACACAACAATTAGCAAAAATGTTATTTACTGAAAAACCAGCATCAGGAATGCAAAGAATTTTGCAAAAACTAAAAGAATGGGTGATTTCTGTTCAGCTTGAAAAGAGGTATACTAAAAATGAGATCTTAACGATGTATTTAAACCGGTTTGACTGGGTCAATAACGCGGTCGGTATAGAGTCTGCTTCTAAGGTTTATTTTAATAAAGAGCCAATCAATTTAGAAATTGAAGAATCGGCGATGCTGGTTGGCATGCTAAAAAACCCTTCATTGTATAATCCAAATAGAAGAATAGAACTAACAACTTCTAGAAGAGATGTTGTTTTATATCAAATGAAAAAATATAAATTTATTACAGACTCTACATATAAGAAAAGTGTAGAAAAGGAAATAGTGTTAGATTTTAAACAAGCCAGTCATAATAGGGGCTTAGCTCCGTATTTTAGAGAATACCTAAGAACAGAAATGAAAAAATGGTGTTCACAAAATAAAAAGGCAGATGGTAAAAGATATAATCTATATACAGACGGATTAAAAATCTACACCACAATTAATTCTAGATTACAATTTTTTGCAGAGGAAGCAATGCGAACACATTTGTTTAAACTTCAGAATGATTTTTATAGACACTGGAATGGTTACGAAAATGCGCCGTTTCCTGAAGATTTCGAGCAAGAACAAATAGATGAAATTTTAAATCAAGCAATTAAAAGATCAGAAAGATATATTAAGCTAAAAAAAGCCGGAGCATCAGAAACAAAAATTAAAGACGTTTTCAATAAAAAGGTTCCAATGAAATTATTAGCATGGAATAAAAAAATGAAAAATATACTGCCAAAAAAGAACGTGGGAGATTATTTTTTCTCTGGTGACACAATTTATTCGTGGTTTAAAGAAATAGATACCGTTTTATCTCCGATAGACTCAATATATTACAATAAGTTTTTTATTCATTCAGGATTAATGAGCATGGACCCAACAAACGGACATGTTAAAGCATATGTTGGGGGGGTTAACTACAAATATTTTAAATACGATCATGTAACTATTGGAAAAAGACAAGTAGGATCAACATTTAAACCTTTTTTATATTCTTTAGCAATTCAAGAAGGCTTTTCACCCTGCTATAAAGTATCAAATATTCCAGTTGTTTTTGATAAAAAAAGATGGGGATTAGATAAAGATTGGGCTCCACAAAATTCAGGAGACGATTTTGAAGGACTTTCTTTAAGTATGAAATTTGGCCTAGCTAATTCAATAAATTCTGTAACAGCATACATAATGAAGCAGTTTGGTCCACAAGCAGTAGTAGATCTTGCAAAAAAGATAGGTATAAAATCTAAAATTTTAGCAGTACCATCTTTGTGTTTAGGAACTTTTGACCTATCTGTATATGAAATGGTTGGAGCATATTCTACGTTTGTTAATAAAGGGGTTTGGATAGAACCAGTTTTTATCACTAAAATTGAAGATAAAAACGGTGTAATTATTGAAGAATTTACACCCAAAACACAGGAAGCGATGAGTGAAGAGACGGCCGCTATAATGGTACGATTATTGCAAGGTGTTGTTGATGGGGTTTACAGCCCCGAAGCAAAAACTACAAGAGGAACAGGTGTAAGACTTCGTTATAAATATAAGTTCACTAATGAAATGGGAGGGAAAACTGGTACGACTCAAAATCAATCTGATGGATGGTTTATTGGAATTACCCCAAATCTTGTTACTGGTGTCTGGTCAGGATGTGAAGATAGAAGCGTACATTTTAGAGATATTTATTATGGCCAAGGTGCAAATATGGCGCTTCCAGTTTTTGCAGAGTATTTAAAACGAGTCTATCAAGACAAAGATATTTCAGAAATTAACCCAAGAATGTTTAATATTCCAAAATATATTGATGTAAAAATGGATTGTGGTGAACAAACACAATCTACGGAAGGTATATTTTTTGAAGAAGAATTTTAGTATGATAAATAAAAAAGTAAAAGACGTAGCTGCAGCTATTAAGGGTGTTGAAAGCAACATGACACTAATGTTTGGTGGATTTGGCCTATCAGGAATACCTGAAAATAGCATCAAAGAATTATCTAAGAAAGAAATATTTAATTTAACATGTATTTCAAATAATGCAGGTGTAGATGATTTTGGTTTGGGGCTATTGTTAAAGAGAAGACAGATCGATAGAATGATTTCTTCATATGTTGGCGAAAATGCTGAATTTGAAAGACAAATGTTGACAGGAGAATTAAAAGTTGATTTAATACCGCAAGGCTCATTGGCAGAAAGGTGCAGAGCAGGAGGATCAGGAATACCAGCTTTTTTCACTCCTGCTGGCTATGCAACAGAAGTTGCCATCGGTAAAGAAGTAAGATTTTTTGACGGTAAGCCCCATATTTTAGAAACAGCCTTAACAGCAGATTTTGCTTTTGTTAAGGCATGGAAAGGAGATGAGGCGGGTAATTTGATTTTTAAAGGATCGGCCAGAAACTTTAATCCTCTCATGGCAATGGCCGGAAAAATTACTGTTGCAGAGGTAGAAGAATTACTTCCAGCAGGAGAGCTTGACCCAAATCATATACATACTCCAGGAATATTCGTACAAAGAATTTTTAAAGGAAAGTTATATGAAAAACAAATTGAAAACCTAACAACTAGAAAAAGAAATGAATGAGTTTAGATAAAAATCAAATAGCAAAAAGAATTGCTCAAGAACTAAAGCATAATACTTACGTTAACCTTGGAATAGGAATTCCTACTTTGGTGGCCAATTATATACCAAATGGAATTGATGTAGAGTTCCAGTCAGAAAACGGAGTTTTAGGTATGGGCCCATTTCCTTTTGAAGGCGAAGAAGACCCAGATTTAATTAATGCAGGAAAACAAACAATAACAACACTTCCTGGTGCTGCACTTTTTGATTCTGCAACATCTTTTGCAATGATTAGAGGAAAACATGTTCAGCTAACTGTTTTAGGGGCAATGGAGGTAGCTTCAAATGGAGATATTGCTAATTGGAAAATTCCTAAAAAAATGGTTAAAGGAATGGGCGGTGCAATGGATTTAGTTGCTTCCGCTGAAAATATTATTGTTGCAATGATGCATACAAATAAAAAAGGCGAAAGCAAACTATTAAAAAAATGCACTTTGCCAATTACAGGTGTTTCTTGTGTAAAAAAAATTGTTACAAATTTAGCAGTTATAGAAGTAACAAAAAAAGGATTTAAACTTTTAGAGAGGGCTCCTGGTGTAAGTGTTGATTACATAATAAAAGCAACAGAAGGAAACTTGATTATAAACGATGAAGTTCCAGAAATGAAAATTTAAATTTTAAAAAAAGTAATTACTGTTAGCTAATTATTGGTAAATATTATTTTACAACCACCCCTTTTTTTTCTAAATGTTTTTTGATATCTTCTGTT
>Ga0208130_1000144_pt1 | contig 38103 bp, 34 predicted proteins | sample ETNtaG_31_FD_185771 | JGI IMG/M metagenome (GOLD analysis project Ga0208130, IMG submission 185771) | Marine microbial and viral communities from oxygen minimum zone, Eastern Pacific Ocean - ETNP201310SV78 (SPAdes) (version 2) | ecosystem: Environmental > Aquatic > Marine > Oceanic ... | reverse complement strand
AATGTAGGCGAATGGAATCATTGCTAGAACCCAGAATGTCCACTTCGCGCCATTGCCATCAGCAACTTCGCCTGGGTATCCAAGTCCGACCATCAGAATTGTTGCTGGAACGAGTTTGAGCATAAGACTTGTTCGATCTTTCTGCGCTACACCCAGAACAATTAGTAATTCAATAATTAATAGGGGAACCGTTATAAGCCAGTCGGCATATCGGTAACCTTCGTTCATCACTCCTTCACCGAAGTCTGACCAGATTCGGTAGTAGTGATATCCGGCAATACCAACAACTATTGCTGAAACCGCAACGCCTGCTTGATATTGCTTACTAACTGATTTCATTTGTGTAAGGAAGTAAACAAACGCACCGAACATTACAGCCGTCCCAAACGAGAGAACGTTGTATACCAGTGTGTAATCACTTCCTACGAGCATTACATTGTCCAAGATTTCCTCCTTGTGAAAATTTAATGGATGTTATTAAAATAATTCTGTTACGAGAGCTTTGCATCTTTTCTTAGTGTGACATTTGTCCTATTAACACCTGTCACACCATTTTCTGGCAACAAAGGAAAACACCCTTCGTAGAATTTAGTTATGAATAAAAGAAGAAATAGCAAAAAACAAAGAAATACAGTCGGAAACTGGGACACGAGTTCAAGATCCTACCGATGGAAAGGTTTCAACAGTTGTTACCCCCCCTACCCAACAGGAACCTGATAGACACGAAACAAACTAGTTAATGTAGGAAAAAAGCAATACACTATCAGTGTGTTGCACAGCTTCACTTATAGTGCAGTACAACCCGAAAGCCCCCGCCATACCACTTTGGTCGGGGGTTTTCATTTTCCATTAATGGTAGAATTTAGTTATTCTCAAACGGCGGGAACAATGATTTTTGAGCAGTATTACCTTGAATGCCTTTCACAGGCTTCATATTTAATTGGCGATAAAAGTAGCGGAAAAGCGATAGTAATTGATCCCAGACGCGATATTTCACCATACCTCGACACCGCTGAGCTCCATGGTCTAAGCATTGAATGGATTCTTGAAACTCACTTTCATGCAGATTTTGTTTCTGGCCACTTAGAACTAGCAAAAAAAACTAAAGCTAACATCGGCTTATCATCAGAAGCCAATGCTGAATTTGATTTCACAGCACTTGACAATGGACATCTAATCCAACTTGGGGATATTACTTGTGAAGTCTTACATACTCCAGGGCACACCCCTGAATCAATGTGTGTTGTGGTCACCGATAAATCAAACGGAGAAGACCCTTGGGCTATTTTCACGGGAGACACAATGTTCATCGGCGACGTTGGTCGACCAGACCTCCTTGTTTCAATTAACCGATCCGCTAAAGAATTAGCTAGCGAATTATATGACAGCATCCATAATGTCATAATGGCTCTTCCCGATGAGACATTAGTTTTCCCCGGTCACGGCGCCGGCTCATCGTGTGGGAAAAACCTTTCTACAGCTACCTCATCCACTATTGGTGACCAACGCAAAAGCAATTACGCGGTGCAAGCCACCGATCGCGAAACATTCATCAAGCTAGTCTTAGAAGACCAAAGTCCCCCACCTAAATATTTCTCTCATGATGCTTCCCTAAATCAAAAGGTGCGTCCTCTATATGATGAATCAGACATACTAACCCCAATTACTCTTGAAGATGTTCCCCGCGAAGCAGTGTTTCTTGATACTCGCTCACCAGAGGAATATGCGATGGGACACATCAAAAATTCGATAAACGTGGGGTTAGCAGGTCGCTACGCTGAGTTTGTTGGATCCCTCATAAGTTTCGAAACACCGATCGCGATAGTTGCAAATCCTTCTGAGGAGAACGAAGCGCGAATGCGCTTGGCGAGAGTAGGACTTGACAATGTAATCGGCTACATCCCAGACCTCTACAACCTTCTTGCGTTATCCACCACAAACACTTTACAAAGCTCCCGTATAACCTGCTTTGAAACAAAATCCCTATTGGAGAAATACTCAAATTTGCAGATCGTAGACGTCAGGAATAAATCGGAAATATCTGACAGCGGATCAATAGACAATTCGACCCCAATACCCCTATCCCAACTTCACAATTCGCTTCATAAACTCCATACTGAAAATCCAATCATTGTCTACTGCGCAAGCGGCTACCGGTCATCTATTGCCTCCAGTTGGCTTAGGCATAAAGGCTTTTCTGATGTCTCAGAACTCATCGGAGGCTTTCCGGCATGGAAACTTTGCGAGGCCACTACCAAAGATTGAGCGCATATCAACCCACTCAAACGACAACTAGTCTTGTCACATCCGTCGTTTACGATTTGAGAGTGAAAAAGGAACGTTCTGAAAAGCAAAGCCCCGAATCGTTAACCGAAATTTCCCGCTGGGAAATGCGAAATCTACACCGAGACAACCCAGGGCAGGAATTTACTCAACAAATCGATATTTCCCTATATTATGCTGAGCTTTCAATTGGCCCTGTCCTCTCTATCGCAACAGGAAGCAATATGGAACACATGCCAAAACCTTTTCAGACTTTCACAGCACCTATTGTGGTTGCAAAATATATTCAACATTTACTGGTGTGGTGGCTGACGCTAACAGGAAATAAGAACCTAGCGGAAGCGGCCCTTTACAACAACCTTTTGGATCATGAAAAGCTTTCAGGCTGTTGGCTTCCTCACTTTTCGTTTTTAGTAAATGGTGAAGCTACAGCGATTGAGGCAAAGGTAAATGCCCGCAAATTACTGTGCCTCAACGAGTCTGACTTGCTCGAAAAGGTGTCACAATTTCTGAAACCAATTCCGAATGACCCTACGAAAGAACAATATATCCCTCCAGAAAAGCAAGGGAAACGAGGAAAGTACGATCCTGGACCTGTATTTGGAACCTCAATCGACTTTTTGCGAACAGAATTTGAGATACAAAAGTTTTTTGACGAATAACAGAATCATGTTGGGTAGGGGTTCAAGATATGGTTAGGCTATCTCATCACTGTTTAAAGATTTTCGGGGATGGTGTAATTGGTAACACAACTGGTTCTGGTCCAGTCATTGGGGGTTCGAGTCCTCCTCCCCGAGCAAATCAAGTAAGATAGTAAGTCCTTGCCCCGTTCGTCTAGCGGCCTAGGACGCCACCCTCTCAAGGTGGTAGCACGGGTTCAAATCCCGTACGGGGTACTCATTCGCTTAATGTGCTTGCTCGTCGGAAACCAATGATGCGGCCGATGGATGTGCCTATAGTTTCTCTTGCTAGTTGCTCAAAGGAGCTATCAAGTTCAGTTGGAGAGAATGATGGGTCGAGTCCTACTTCACGTGCTATTTCCTTCGCTCGCAATGCATGGTAGGGGTCGGACACAAGCAGAACTTCGCTTCCTAGACCAACGCCTTGAATTGCAGTTGAAGTAGCGCTCAATGATTGGTATGTGTTTGAACCATCCACGATGACAATAATTTTGCTCTCTGGGATTCCTCGCTCGAGGAGGTAGGTCAACCCTGTATATGCCTCCGTATATCGGTCCCCCTTTTGTTTTGATCCAGTCGTCACAATATATGGGGCTAGCTCTTTCGCATAGAGATCTAATGCATGGTCTAAACGAGCTTTTAGAACAGGAGAGGGAATTCCATCCCATTGGGCTGCACCAAGGACAACAATTGCGTCAGCACTTTTGATCTCGTCACGCGTTGACTGAAACCAGACTTGAACAAATGTAACTCCTACGAATGCCACGATGGCTAAGATAAAAGCAGCTGTGGACAGTGCTGCGAGCTTCACGGGACTCGCTTTCACCGATGAATTAGTAGCTTCTGACTCAGGTCTGTGGTCCGTATAGGAGTCCGAATCCTGCATATCAGGCTCTAACCTAAATCCGCCCGGGCTTTTTGTAGTCGTGTCACAACTTTTTGGCGCCCCAATATTTCCATTGGTTTAAACAATGGCAACCCTATCCTTCTTCCAGTTACGGCAACCCGGATTGGCACCTGTGATTTAGTCTCCAATGTTTGACCGATTCCATTAATTGTTTCCCCGATTACTTCCTCATTCCAATCACATTTCTCTAATTGCTCTATTGCGAGGTCAAGGACGTCAGCTACCTTATCTGCCGACATTGATTTCGAAATTTTCTTCATCTCTTTAGGATCTGTCTCAACAGCTGGTTCTTCATTGAACAGCCAATCGACAAGCTTTACGATGTCTGCGAGTTTCTCAATTCTTTCTTGTATCGACGAAGATAGGTCGCTGAGCACATCAAAATCAAGATTTATGGGTTCCCAACCAGTTAATTGAAAATATTGTGTGGCTATCTCTGAGAATGCTTCGGGAGAAAGCGCTCGTATGTACTCTGCATTGATATGAAAGAGTTTTTTCATATCAAAATATGCAGGAGCTTTATTAATATCTTTAAGTGAGAATAAAGCTGCTATCTCTTCAACGGGCCTAATCTCTTTGTCATCATTTGGACCCCACCCTAGCAAGGCAAGATAGTTGACCATTGCCTCAGGAAGTATTCCCATTGTTTGAAATTCGCCTAAAGCAACTGAATGTTTTCGCTTTGAGAGTTTTTTCTTATCTTCACCAACAAGTAAAGGCAGATGCGCGTACTCGGGGGGTTGACCATAGTCTAGAGCTTCCCACATGAGCATTACTTTAGGAGTCGTGTTGAGGAGGTCTTCTCCTCGAATAACGTGCGTGATTCCCATATCGGCATCGTCAACAGCGTTTGCTACAAGGAATACAGGGGTTCCGTTACTACGACGAATGATAAAGTCCTCCAACTCATTGGTATCAAAAGTAACATCGCCTCGTATAGTGTCTCGTATCTTAACGAATTGGTTCTTAGGTGTTTTGAATCTGATACTTACATTGGGGTCGTCTGGCACTTCCCTGTTCCGGCAATACCCGTCGTACCCTCCCTTGAATCCATTAACATTATTTCTTGATTCGATACTTTCACGGCTACAGTCGCAGCGGTAGGCAAAGCCTTTCTCCAATAGTGCATTGATTGCTTCTAGATATTTCTCTGACCTTTGAGACTGATAGAAAGGGCCTTCATCCCATTGAAGGCCAAGCCATTTTAATGGTTCGGTTATGGCATCGTAGAATTCTGGTTTTGCTAATTCAGCGTTTGTATCTTCGATTCGGAGAACGAATGTCCCATTCACTTTTCTAGCGAAAAGCCAATTGAATAAGGCTGATCTGGCTGATCCTACGTGGAGGTAGCCTGAGGGTGCAGGGGCGAAACGAACACGCGTTGGGGTAGGTGACAAGATGGACTAACTTTCATCAAGTTTTGACGGGTCAATCATTGCTCGCCAATTTTGTTCGTAGTCCATTCGTATTAGTTCCGGTGATCTTTTGAGTCCTGTTGAAGAAATTGCGTCAGAAACCTTGCGTCGTGTGAGGTAATTATGTGCTGACCCAATGTGGCCAAAGTTTTCTTTTCTTAGATCTACAAGCTCTTCTTCTGGATTTGGATCTAAATAACCCCAAATACAAAGGCCGACTTCGATGTCGTATGTGCATGGAGCTCTTCCAAAAAGTGAGGCTCGTTTTAGGGCGGTCAACACTGCTACTTCCGAAGCGTCCTCCCAGTGCTCTCCGGACACAAGGTAGACCTTATCTTTGAACTGTTTAACTAAACGCAATGCATATCCTTGGTCTGGGCCAGGGTGACCCATACCTTCCTGATTTACGTTATGTTTAAAAACTTCGGCAGGCCTTAGAACTCCGGAAGAGTGCTTCGTCTTCCGAGTTGATTGATAGTATTTGCTCTGCTGAACAGGTGATGGAACGTATTTTGGAGCAGCCATAACCTAACTTTAGTTCAATTTTGTTCAGCGCGGGCACGCAGAAGACCATAGACGATTGAATCTACAAGTGCTTGCCAACTCGCTTCAATTATGTTCTCGGAGACCCCAATAGTGGTCCACGTTTCTTCGCCATTACTACTATCTAATAACACTCGAGTTACGGCTCCTGTGCCCTTCTCGGTGTCAAGAACTCGCACTTTGTAGTCAACAAGAAAAATTTGTTCTAGTTCAGGGTAGGTATCAATCAGTACCGAGCGCAGAGCCGTATCTATTGCGTTTACTGGACCGTTACCGTCTCCGACTCCGACAAGCTGTTTCCCGTTTACTTCAAGATCTACAACAGCTCTGGTATCAACGTCCACAGATATTTCGTTCCATGCGCGGCTTCCAGAACCAACATGATTCATATCCACTGAGAATTTCTTTAGGTTGAAGAAGTCTTGGGACCATCCGCTTGCCCCCCGCATCAATAGCTCTAAGGAAGCGTCTGCAACTTCGAAGTGGTATCCCTCGTATTCTAGTTTTTTGAGCACCTCGACTACGTCACCTAATATTTTGCCGTCAATGTCAATTCCGATTTCTTTGGCTTTGAGCTCTAGTGTTGATCTTCCAGCCATTTCTGAAACTAGGAATCGTGTGCCGTTTCCGATGCTTTCTGGTGAAACGTGTTCATATGCGTCAGGGCGTTTAGAGATTGCACTTACATGTAATCCGGCTTTATGAGCAAACGCTGATGATCCTGTATAGGGCTGTTGAGGGTTCAGACTAATGTTCACTAATTCAGCAATGTGATGACTAACGGGTGTTAGGAGGTCAAGATTTTGGGATGGGATTGTCTCTATCCCCATTTTGAGTGAAAGGTTGGCAATGATTGAGACGAGGTCACAGTTTCCGGTTCGTTCGCCGTATCCATTTATAGTTCCTTGGACTTGTATAGCTCCTGCCATGACTCCAGCGAGTGCGTTAGCAACCCCACAACCAGTGTCATTATGCAGATGAACCCCTATTCCAGTGTCGAGGTGACCTGCGACACTTGCTACGGCATTGGAGACATCTTGGGGTAGAGATCCTCCGTTGGTGTCGCATAAGATTAGGCGTTCGGCTCCGGCAATTGAAGCCGCTTCTAGTACACGCAAAGAAAATTCTGGATTGTTTTTGTACCCATCGAAGAAATGCTCAGCGTCAAAAAACACTCTCTTCCCGTGGTTTACGAGATACTCAACTGAATCGCTGACCATTGCAATTCCTTCTTCTAACGAGGTTTGTAAGGCTTCGGTAACGTGATAATCCCAACATTTTCCGACGATGCAAACGATGTTCGTGTCAGCACCGATTAGGTTTGCGAGTGTTTGATCTTGATCAACTTTTCCTTTGGCGCGCCGTGTGGAACCAAATGCAACGAACTCAGACCGTTTGAGCTGAAGTTCACTTTTGGCACGTTGAAAAAACTCATCGTCTTTGGGATTGGCTCCTGGCCATCCTCCTTCAATAAAGTGAACGCCGAGTTGGTCTAATTGTTCAGCTATCCGAAGTTTGTCCTCAACCGTTAGGGATATTCCTTCAAGTTGGCTTCCGTCCCTGAGCGTTGTGTCGTAGATTTCTACTGACGTTGGAGTCAAGGCTGGCATTAAACTTCCTCACACCAATGGGCGTAGTTCGGGTTCTTTCCACGAACGGTATCGGCATAGAGTTCAGCGACCTGTGCGGTGATCGGTCCAGGACACGGAACTGGGCGGTCATCTACGCTGTTGACGGCGCTAACTTCTGCTGCTGTTCCGACAACGAATATTTCATCAGCGGTGTATAGGTCTGATCGTGCGAGAGCCTCAAACGTTACTTCGTGACCCAAATCGCGCACAAAAGACATGACTGTATGTTGGGTTATCCCTTCAAGAGCTCCCGAAACTAATGGAGGAGTCATTATTTTGCCATTGCGGCATACGAAGAGATTTTCTCCTGAACATTCGGCTACCAGTCCTTCTTTGTTTAACATTATTGCTTCGTCGTAGCCTGCATTCAGAGCTTCCATTTTTGCAAGCGTTGAGTTTGCGTAATTGCCAGTAGTTTTCGAGGCGGGCGGCATAATGTTGTGATCGTGGCGAACCCATGACGATATTTTCATCCGGACACCTTTCGTTGCCGCATCATCGCCCAGATATGCGCCCCACGGCCAGCAGGCTATTGCAACGTCTACAGTACAGTTGCTCGTTGCCAACCCCATCTCCCCATACCCATAGTATGCGATGGGTCGTATGTAACAACTGCTAAGACCAGAGTCCTTCACAACGGCTTTCGCGGCAACTTGAAGTTCTTCTGATGTGTACGGCATTGGGATTGAAAGAATTTTGGCCGAGTTGATCAACCTATCCATGTGTTCTTTTAAGCGAAAGATTGCTGGCCCGTTTTCTGTCTCATATGCTCGGATGCCTTCGAAAATTCCTGTTCCGTAGTGTAGTGTGTGCGTCAACACATGAATCTGGGCTTCATCCCATGGAATCAGTTCACCATTCATCCAAATGCTTTTAGTTGGTTCAATAGGCATTTTTACCTTCTTTAAGTCGTTACGAGTGTAGCGATTGCATCGCCGATCTCAGTTGTTGTTCCTGTTTGTGTTGACGGTTGTGCGCAGGCATGTTCTATTCTTTTTGCTGCTTCTCGTTCTCCTAAAAAATCAAGCATAAGCGCCCCACTTAAAATTGCGGCAGTTGGGTTAGCCTGCCCCGTTCCTACGATATCGGGAGCTGACCCATGTACGGGTTCAAACATTGAAGGGGCTGTTTTTTCTGGGTTGAGATTAGCTGAACAAGCCAGACCTATCCCTCCCGATACTGCTCCCCCTAAATCAGTCAGGATGTCTCCAAAAAGATTGTCCGTGACGATAACGTCATATCGCTGAGGGTCTTGGACCATATAGATGCAGGCTGCGTCAACATGGTTATAGTCTGTTTCAATTTGCGGGAATTCTCTTGAAACTTCATTAAATGTTCTTTCCCAGAGATCTCCGGAGAAAGTTAGAACATTTGTTTTGTGAACAAGGGTTAAATGTTTCCGCTCTCGTTCAGCCGCAAGTTCGAACGCGAAACGTATACATCTTTCAACGCCCAGTCGGGTGTTCACCGATCCTTGTGTAGCCACTTCATGACTGGTGTCTTTTCTTAGAAAACCGCCCTCCCCAGCGTAAGTCCCTTCTGTGTTTTCGCGAATGACTGTGAAATTATGCGCATCTGAATCTTCTGTAGCTTCTTTTACAAAAGGCCGAAGATTTATATAGAGATCTAGCTCAAATCTCATTTTGAGCAGAAGTCCTCGCTCAATGACGCCTGGTGGAACGTCAGGGGTACCTACAGCACCTAGATACAGGGCATCAAGGTTTCTCCATTCTTGAAGGATTGAATCAGGCAATATCGTCCCGTCTTTGATATATCTGGAACCTCCGAGGTCGTAATTGTGCAAGTCAAGGCTTATGCCAGCAGCTTCTATGACTTTTAGTCCCTCATTGATAACTTCTGGCCCTATGCCGTCTCCTCCGATGATTCCTATTTTGTGACTCAAAAGAGCTCCTCTATTCCACTTTTGGTAGCGTTTTATTGATCAAACGGTGTCTACGTTTAACTGTTCGTGTTATTGATGATATGTGTTTTATTTCCGTCTTCCAGTCTCGCAGTTAATTTCCGAATCGCAAACGCTAAAACACAGGTAACATTTTATTATGGGGCAAGTTCATAAACTTTCACAGGCTGCATTTGATCGGTTGAACGAAGAATATTCTCTTTTGACGACTACTGGACGTATTGATATAGCGAGGAAAATTGAAACAGCTCGGGAGCTCGGTGACCTCTCCGAGAATGGCGATTATCATGCGGCAAAAGAAGAACAAGGCAAAATGGAGGGTCGCATTGCCCATATCTCCTCTATTCTCGAAAACGCCGAAATTGTTGATGACACTGCCAGCGGGAATTCTGTTCGGGAAGGTTCGATTGTCTCCATTCAATACGTTGGAGATGATGAGGTCGAGCGATACTTAGTTGGTTCTATTGAAGAACGAATAGACGATGCTGAAGTTGCTTCGCCTACTTCACCTCTAGGTGAAGCTCTTTTAGGAAGTGAAATAGGTCAAGTCGTAAAATATGAGGCCCCTGGAGGCCTTCTTGAGGTCAAAATTGTCGCTATTGATTAGCACCCATACATAAATTTCTTTACCTTTTAGGCAAAACTAAAGACATGACATCAGAAGATCAGATCAATAAGGGCCTTGCTGGCAATTCAGGGAGTGCGAGTGAGAGCCAAGAGGAACTTTATCCAGATTCTCCAACAAAAATTTCAGACGCAACTGAAGCTGCGCGAGACAAGAAGACGTCTACCAAACAAGGACTCTACCCTTCTAAGCCTTCCAAGCAGATTAAGGCTTCCAACTATTCTCGTCCACCCGTTTCGCACGGCGTGCAGCCTGTAAATCAGCGATCGCGAAAACGTCAACCGACAAGCTACTATCACCCAAATGATTACTATTTAGGAACTGATTGGCCACGGTTAATTGTGGGCACTTTAGCATCCCTCATTCTTCTTGTCTCTGTCGGCATCTTGGCTCTTTATCTATTTGACCGATTTGAATCAGATACGATAACCACACCAACAATTGTCACTTCAGATGGAGATTCAAGCACTATAAATGCGTACCTGTGCGCTGGTGATAGCATCCCTGTTAAGCAGATCGATGTTCCTCCAAGTGCGTTATTTAGTGGCAAAAATGCTGCGGGAACTTGGATTGCTTTTCAAGACCCCGTCGCTCCTTCTGTCCAATTATGGTCACGCGCAGCAGATTTAGCTGTTGGTGATATTAGTGACTTAGAAGTTGTGAATTGCGAAAATCTTGATGCTTCAGAGGAGCTTTCTGATAACTAATCCCTGACTTACTCGCTAGACTGATCAAAGTTAAGGAGTGTTGTGGGGAAAACTTTAAGCCAAAAAATTTGGAGTGATCATGTTGTCCGCTCAGGAAGCGGATTGCCGGATTTGCTCTATATTGACCTTCATCTAATTCATGAGGTTACGTCACCACAAGCATTTGACGGATTGCGCATGAATGGGAGGAGTGTGCGACGGCCTGATCTGACAGTAGCGACTGAGGACCATAATGTGCCCACGGAAAATATTGATCAACCGATCGCAGATGAAATTAGCTTGAAACAAATTGAAACTCTTCGCGATAATACGGCTGAATTTGGGATCACGAACTACCCTATGGGGGATCCGCATCAGGGCATCGTGCATGTTATCGGACCTGAATTAGGATTGACCCAGCCTGGAATGACAGTTGTTTGCGGCGATAGCCATACTTCAACGCATGGGGCTTTCGGAGCGCTTGCTTTCGGTATAGGGACAAGCGAAGTAGAGCACGTACTTGCAACACAAACTCTTCCGCAGCCAGTACAAGAGACTATGTCAATTACTATAAATGGAGAGTTACCTGAAGGTTCAACAGCCAAAGATGTTGTGCTTGCAATACTGAATGAAGTAGGAACTGGAGGCGGGATAGGTGCTATTGCCGAATTCCGAGGATCAGTTGTTGAGAATCTCTCAATGGAAGGCCGGATGACCCTTTGTAATATGTCAATAGAATTTGGTGCGAAGGCTGGCCTTATCGCACCCGACGAAGTTACCTACGAATACCTAAAAGGTCTTGAGAACTGCCCCAAGGGCGAGAATTGGGACGAAGCTGTTGCTTACTGGAATACGTTGTTCACTGACCATGATGCTATTTTTGATCGAGAAGTTGTTCTTGATGGTTCAGCAATTTCGCCTCAGGTCACGTGGGGAACAAATCCGGGACAGGTCATTCCTGTTTCCGGCTCTATTCCTGATCCCCAAGATTATACCGACCCAGCGGAACGTGAAGCAGCGGAACGCGCATTAGATTACATGGGGCTTCAAGCCGGGTCTGAAATGAGAAGCATTTCAGTTGACACTGTCTTTATTGGTAGTTGCACGAATAGCAGAATAGAAGATCTTCGTTCCGCTGCAGCAGTTGCTGAAGGAAGAACCGTTGCCTCTGGGGTGAGGACTCTTGTTGTTCCAGGCTCAAGAGCTGTAAAGGAACAAGCCGAAGCAGAGGGGCTCGATAAGATTTTCATTGAGAGTGGTTTTGATTGGCGTGAACCTGGGTGTTCAATGTGTCTTGCAATGAATCCAGATAAATTAACAGTCGGTGAACGTTGCGCAAGTACAAGTAACAGGAATTTCGAAGGGCGGCAAGGTCGCGGTGGACGCACACACCTTGTTTCCCCGCGTGTTGCTGCAGCAACTGCAATAGCTGGATATTTTGCAACCCCAGAGGATCTATTATGAAACCTGTATCAATCATTGAAGGAACCGCTGTTCCTCTCGACAGGTCCGATGTCGACACCGATCAGATTATTCCCAGCGATTGGCTCAAGCGTGTTGAACGCACGGGATTTGAAAAGGGTCTCTTTTCAGAATGGCGTGATGACAAAGACTTTGTTTTGAATAATGATGTTTATTCAGGAGCGAGCATTCTTCTTGCAGGCCCGAATTTTGGGACGGGTTCATCGCGAGAACATGCTGTCTGGGCGATACAGCAAGCCGGGTTTGATGCTGTTATTTCACCTCGATTTGGACCGATCTTCAAAAATAACTCTACGAAGAATGGTTTAGTGCCGGTAGAGATAGATGCGAACATCGCAGAAGAACTTATGCGACAAGTTCAAAGTGACCCGAATTTGTATTTCGTTATCGATATCGCTAAACGGACTCTCGAAGTTGCTCAAATAGGTTTAACTGTTGACTTCCCACTAGAAAGTTCAATACAAGATCGGTTCCTAAAAGGGCTTGACGATATTGGGATTACCTTAGAGCACACAAATGCTATCGAAACTTTTGAGAAGCAACGAAACAGTTGGCTCCAACGACAATAAATCTTAAAGAAATCTTTGATTCGGGAACAAAAGCTTCGGACATAACGTCAAAACTGTCATAGCATCATAATGGGAGATGAAAATGAAAAGATTATTTATTGCTTTACTGTCAGTTGGTCTTTTGACGGTAGCTTGTTCAGACACATCGGAAGTGTCCCAGGTTGAACTAGACCCAACTGATATCCAGTTGGTAAACAGGCTCATCCCTTTTGATGATTGCGAAAATGTCCTTGACCATATTAAAGAAGAGGCTGCTGAGCGGGTTGGCCCATACGGTTTGGATAACAGCGGATTTCCTATTTGGATTGGCCTCGAAGAAGGAGTCCTGCGTTCCGAAATAGCTGTATTGGAGTCAGGTCCTGATGTAGCCATGGCTGTTGAGGAGTCGGCAGCTTTTGATTCTGATGCAAGTAGTTCGAGTTCGGGTTCTTCTGGAGAAATTAGTTTCACTGGAACAAATGTGCAGGAATTAGGCGTTGATGAACCTGACATAATCAAGACCGATGGAGAACGAATCCTAGTTATAAATCGTGGATTGCTTTCACATTTTGCTGTAAACGGTGGAAACGGTTCCTTAACAAGCCAGATTGCTATTGGTGATGATTTCTACGGCTACGAATTATTTATCCACGATGAGAAGGCTTTTCTATTCGCAAATGGCGGAGGATATTCTATTCTCCCCATGATTGAAGGCTCTGCAGAAGAAGACACGGACTTTTTCGGCGGTGGCTTTTACCAACCACAAACACGCATCGTTGAAATTGACCTATCTGATCCTTTTAATCTCGAAATAACAAGTGAAATGACGATAACTGGTAATTACTTAAGTGCTCGGTTAGTTGGCTCAACGATTCGCATGGCTGTGAATAGTGCCCCGAATCAGCTTGAATGGGTATATCCGAGTAATCCTGGTTCAGAAGAAAGAGCTACAAGATTCAATAAAGAACTAATTCAGGAAACAACTATTGAAGATTGGGTTCCGTCTTTTCAATTATCCTCAAACGGCTCAATTGAGACAGGTCAACTTATCCCCTGCGATAAACTCCACAAACCAGACGCCTTTTCCGGATTCGATGTGCTCTCGGTATTAAGTTTCAATATCAACAGTGGGTTGACTTCTGGTGACGGTGTTGCAGTTCTTGCCAGTGGCCAAACGGTTTACTCTTCATTAGATCGTTTCTTCATAGCAACAACTAAATGGGTTGATACTGACATGTCAGAAGACGATTTCGAAATATGGACCGAATCCTATACAACAGATGTACATGGATTCGCAATTGGTCTTAACGAGCCAGCCGAATACGTTGCATCCGGAAGTGTGAATGGGACACTACTCAACCAGTTCTCTATGGACGAACATGATGGATATCTTAGAATTGTTACCACAACCGGATCTCCATGGAGTGAACAGAATCGAAGCGAATCACAGCTGATCGTGATGGAGGAACAAGGCAAATCGTTAGTTCAGGTGGGTCAAGTTGGTGGATTAGGGAAAGGTGAATCACTTTATTCAGTTCGGCTATTAGATGACGTAGGTTTTGCTGTTACGTTCCGCCAAATTGACCCGTTCTACGTAATCGATTTAAGTGACCCTGTAAATCCAGAAGTAGTCGGTGAGTTGAAGATTCCTGGATTCTCTACTTATCTTCATCCGGTTGATGAAAATATTGTGCTTGGCATCGGGCAAAATGCTGATGATCAAGGAAGAGTCTTAGGCTTGAAAGTCAGTTCGTTTGATGTTTCTGATCCTTCAAATCCAGTCGAGACTTCAACCTGGGTGCTTGATAATGCAAATTCAGTTGCTGAATATGACCACAGGGCTTTCCAAATGAGGGAACGGTTAGCGGTTTTGCCAGTACAGAATTGGTCTAACGCTGAACAAAATGGTGCAGTTCTTTTGGACGTAGCTGATGATGGGAAACTGCAAGAGACCGGATTTGTATCTCATGAAGTTAGCGACGATGTGAAAATAACGGATTGTGAAGTCCTAGATACGGAAATTCTTATCGGAACGAGTGTGGAGTTTCTGGCTCAAGAAGAGTGGAATGAAGATTACGGTACGCATATTCAACTTTGTGAATCTTCTGATAGGGGTGGATACGGGTCTGATTACTGTGAGGTTCTCCCCGTAGAGCAATTAGATGATTACCTTGGTGCATTTGCCGACGATCTGATCGAGATTATTGGAGCCGGTCCGACGGACCGATTAGAACAATGTTGGCCTTCGGATCCCCGATGGGACCTACAAATCCAAAGAAGTTTTTTCATTGAAGATTCGCTTTGGACTATGAGCGTAGGTCGCCTTCAATCTAATGACGTAAGTGATAGCAATGATCCAGGCCAATTGCCAGTGATCTCAATAATTCCTGTTCCTTACTAGGCCTTAAAACTAATGAATGCGCCTCACAGAGGCGCATTCATATTTGTCTCTCTTTCGAGAGCAAGGGTTGGGACTTTCACTATATCTGCTTTTTCATTGTTAGATTTCACGAATTCCTTCTAAGATATTCATATGAGAATTATTCGGAAGATTTTAAAGCTCGCAGTCATAGCTGCCATTGTTGGCGCGTTAGCTTCTTGGTTTCGAAGCCGTTCATCAGAAGAAACTGAGGGAGAGGACGAAGAAGATCTTCCTTGGCCTCCCATCGCTTCCTCTGTTGAGGAGGCATCCTCTCAGGTAGTCGAACCTATTGACGGATCTGCAGTTGAACCCAGAGAGTGGGTTACATGTGATGGGAGTGGCAATTGCCCATCATCTCATCCAATTAAGGCCAAAGACAGTAGCGGTCTTTACCATGTCCCTGGTGGAACGTTGTACGAGAGAACAATTCCGGATAGATGTTACGCTACTACAGAGGCTGCAGAATCTGATGGGTATCGACCATCACAACGTTGATGAGTTTGTTCTTAAATTTGTAGGTTTATTGTTGAACACTGAGTGACTCCCTCAATATTTATGAGGTCTTCCGCTACCGTTTCGCTTACAGAGTTTTGAGTTGAGATCACCATCAAGGCGCCATACCCATCTATGCTTCTACCTACATTCATGTCAGTGATATTGATCTGATTCTCTCCTAGTATGGTGCCAACTTTACCGATGACTCCTGGTCGGTCATCGTTGCGAAGGACAACCATATGTTCGCTAGGTGGAATATCGACTGTGTGATCGTCAACCATCACTATCCTATGCTCGCCCTTGAGCCCGACCACTGTTCCAGCTATTGAATGTTCTCCACCACTGATTGTGATTGTGTTTAGATAATCAAGAGAATCCGTTGTACTCACAGCATTTATATTGACTCCTTGACTTTCAGCGACAGAAAATGCGTTGACGAAAGATACTGTTACATCGCTATTACTAAATAAGCCTTTGAGTGCAGAGAGTTCAGTGATCTTGTTGTCGTAACCTCCTATTTCGCCGGCAAAATTAATAGTCACGTTTTCGGGCAGTTGCCCGCAAAGTCCTAGGAATAAGGCTCCTAGCTTTTCAGCGAGAGGAAGAAAAGGGCGAACGATTTCAGTGGCCTCAGAGGCGGAAACATTAACTGCGAATGGGACGAACTTTCCCCGCAATGCAAGATCGACTTGCTCTGCAATGGTGTTTCCTGCTTTCTCCTGAGCTTCTTGAGTGCTGGCACCTAGGTGAGGTGTGACAATGATGCTTTGTTGGTCAAATAGCGGCGATTCTACTGTTGGTTCCTGTTCAAAGACGTCAAGTGCTGCGCCTGCTATTTGACCTGATGATACTGCATCGGCAAGGTCAGATTCGTTAATGATTCCTCCACGGGCGACGTTAACTATTCTCAATGTTGGTTTGGCGTTGGATAGGCTTTCTGCATTGATGAGATTTATGGTTTCTGGTGTTTTCGCGACATGAATTGTTACAAAATCGGATACTTCCATGAGTTGTTCAAGCGAAACGAGTTCAACGGATAGTTGTTGGGCTCGTTCTTCAGCGATATAGGGGTCGTAAGCGACGAGTTTCATGCCAAAAGCTAGAGCACGTTGTGCTACTAATTTTCCTATTCTGCCAAGCCCAATAATCCCAAGTGTTTTATCTGCAAGCTCCACTCCAGTCCATTTGCTTCGCTCCCATCTGCCATTCTTTAGTGCTTCATTTGCAGGTGGAATATTGCGAGCTTGAGACAGCAGCAAAGCAAGCGTATGCTCAGCTGCCGACAAAATATTTGATTTGGGGGCGTTAACAACCATAATTCCACGTTTGGTTGCTGACTCAACATCTACATTATCTAACCCGATTCCTGCTCTACCAATAACAACAAGATTTTCACCTTTACTCATAATTTCGTCTGTAATGGTGGTTGCCGATCTGATGATGACAGCGTGTGCCCCGGCAATCTCCTCCATGAGTTTTTCTGGAGAAAGGTCTAGTTTTTCATCGACCTCGTATCCAGAGTTACGCAAATTGTCGAGACCTTCTTGCGATATTTTCTCTGTCACTAAAATGCGTTGCATGTTCCTAATCTAGAACTTCTTATGACGGAACGGAACATTGTAATTAAAGATCCTTAGAGGCCATAATGGGAATAATTGATTACACTAGCGAAGTAAATCGCTAAACCTAAAAGGAACTTTATGGATCAATCTAGCCTCAAAGGATTTGACTGCGACCATCATTATTACGAAGCAGAGGATGCCTTCATCAGATACATGGACCCAGCGATGATGCAACGAGCAATGCAGTGGGTGAACGTGAATGGGAAAAAGAGGCTAATGGTCGGAGGCAAGGTTAATCGTTTCATTCCTAACCCGACGTTTGATCCTATTGCTAGGCCTGGATGTTTGGATGACTATTTCCGAGGGAAAGTGTCGGTCACCGATATGAGAGACGCGTTTGGCGAATTAGAGTCGCTATCAGATCGGCCAGAATATAGAAATCGTGATGCGAAATTAGACCTTCTCACCAAGCAAAATCTAGATGGATGCCTTCTGTTTCCTACCTTGGGTGTTGGAATGGAGTCAGCTCTAGAAAATGATTTACCTGCTTTGCAGGCTGCTTTCAGTGCTTTCAATCGGTGGTTAGCCGAGGATTGGGGTTTTAGTTATAAGGACCGTCTATTTGCCGCTCCGTACATCACTCTCTCAAATGTTCAACACGCGATCTCTGAGCTTGAGTTTGCGATTGACAACAATGTCCGAGTGATCAACTTCAGAGCTTCTGCGGTGACAACTGCTGACGGTCAAAAGAGTCCAGCAGACCCAATTTTTGATGACTTTTGGAAGCGAGTCAACGATGCAGGTATAACCGCTGCTTTTCACGCCGGAGATGCGGCATATGATTTCCTGTTCGCGCATTGGGGGCTATCTACTGAATTTGAAGCTTTCCGATATGACCCTTTAAAGCGGCTGTTAAATTACTCCAATATTGCCGACACTGTTGCGGCTCTGATAAGTGGAGGGTTATTTAACAGATTCCCAAATATTCGTGTTTGCACAATCGAAAATGGTTCCGATTGGGTCGGTGGTCTTTTGCGAAGATTTTCGAAAGCGTACAAACAAGCGGGCTACGCTTTTGTTGAAGACCCGGTAAAAACTTTTCAGAATCATATTTGGGTAGCTCCATATTATGAGGACGATCTCATGGAATTGAGAGAACTTATCGGCGTTGACCACATCCTTTTTGGTTCGGATTACCCGCATGCGGAGGGATTAGCGTCTCCGATGGATTTTCTAGATGATTTGAGCGGATTTTCTTCGCATGAGATCCAACAAATAATGTATGAGAATGGAAGATCCTTAGTCACTCTAAACACATAGGAATTTGTGTTTATGGCATTTCATGACGACATCATTTTGCAAGAAGTATCGAGTGGTTTATTCGCTACTGAAATAATTGAGGATTATTGGATTATTGTTGGCCCTAACGGCGGATATCTTGGTGCGCTCATAACTAATGCCGCAGAAATGCATTTGAGACGAGAGCCATATCAGTTGCGCGGTATAACGATCCATTATCTAACTCCTCCCAAATTAGGGCCTATAGAAATACGTGTTACAACAATTCGAACAGGGAAATCTGTTACGTTCCTTCAATTTGAAATGACCCAGAATTCAGTGGTCGTTCTGGTCGCAACTGGGTCATGGGCTTCCATCAACGAAGGAATTGAATCTCCTCAAGTAATGATCCCTGAGGTTCCAGGTCCCGAGAATTGTCCGGTACCGACCCGGATCACTGATAGCCCTACGCGTCTTCACGAAAAGTGGGAAATCCGATCTGTGAATCAAGCACTTAGCGCATCGTTTGAGAATAATAATTCTCGTATGCAGTGGTGGATTCGCCCCAAAGAAACTACTCCAATGTCCTCATCACTGATTGTCGCTGCCGCTGATGCATTGCCGCCTCCAATCTTCTTTCAATCTGACAAAATCAAAATGGCCCCAACTATTGATTTAACGATTCATGTACGGGCCGATATTGATTCTGTGCAGTGGAATGGAGCATCGTGGCTGCTTGCAGAATTTGTCACAAATCATGCTTCAGGAGGTTTCATTGAGGAAGACGGGTTGATTTGGAATGATGCAGGGACATTGATTTGCATGAGTAGGCAACTGGCTCTAGCTCGTTGATCTTTAAACAATTAGCGTTGATTCAACATCATCGAACGGTTCAAACCCAAATATTTGTGAGAAGAATGAATATTCTGATTCCAGTGCTTTTACTATGTTTTCTGACTTGCGGAAGCCATGACCTTCTCCTTCAAAAAGCAAATAGGAATGCCTGATCCCTTTTGTTTTCAACGCTTGCACGATAAGTTCCGATTGGTTTGGAGGAACAACTGCATCTTCGCTTCCTTGAAGAATAATCATAGGGTTTTGAAAATTTTCTGTTTGATGGATCGGGGACCTTGCAACATATACTTCCCTGTCTTCGGGGTAAGGTCCAATAAGCCGGTCTAGATAGCGTGATTCAAACTTGTGGGTATCATTCGCAAGTATTTCTAAATCTGCAACTCCGTATCTACATGAGCCCGCAGAAAAGTCGTCATAGCCCGATAGGGCAGCAAGCACGGTTAGGCCTCCTGCGCTTCCACCTTTGATTGCTATGCGGTTGACATCTACTCGATCTGCTGCCACAAGAAACCGAGCTGCAGCTACGCAGTCAGCAACGTCAATAACTCCCCACTGGCCATCAAGTGCATTCATGTAGGAGCGCCCGTACCCTGTGCTTCCTCGGTAGTCAACGTCTGCAATTGCCCAACCTCGACTTGTCCAATATCGTAACGCCAGAGATAGTTCGTTTCGTGTGCTCGCTGTCGGTCCTCCGTGAGCTAGAACCAAGAGCGGAGGCAATTCATCATCTGGTGCTTTGGTATTTAAGTGAGCGGGAGCATAGTAGCGAACATGCGCTTTGTTTCCATCAAGTGTGGGGAATTGTATCAATTCGGGTGCTGGTAAAAAAGCATCGTTGAGTTCGTGCGGTTTTGGGGATCTGAGAATCTTTTGCTTTTCAAGTCCTTTGATTATTGACGGTCCTGCTTTATGACTCGCAGCGAGAAGAATGACATCACTTTCATCAATGGTTCGTATTTGATGTATTGAGGACCATGCGGATGGAGTTAGAGATGAAGGAGTTGCCAGGTAAGTTTCACCATCTGGTGCTGTAACTGAGGCGACTGGGTCACCTTTCTCACGAAGCACATATCGAGATTGGTCAAATACCCAAAGCGGCATCCCAATATCAAACTCTCCTCCGATAATTAATTCATCTTCATCTGTTGAAAATCTATATAAGTTTGACCATCCAGATCGGTCGCTCAGATAGAAGAGATCACTTGCTGACGACCATTCAGGTTGTAGCACCGATTCATCGCCACCTCCAGCAATCCTTTGACCTTTCTTGATTTCGCCATCCTCAAAATGACCAATCCATAGCTCTGTTCCCCACCAAGGCATTGATGGATGATTCCATTGAATCCATGCTAAAAATTCGCCATCAGGTGAAGGCCGCGGAAATGCATAGAAATCAGCCCCGACGACAAGTTCGTTCATTTCCATTGTTCCATCGGTCTTGATGGCTACAAGTTGATTATCTGGTTCAATGTGGTGATCTTTGAGGTTGTGATGAATTTCTCTTACACAGATACACCACTCACCATCGGGTGTTACTCTACCGTCAGCGAATCGCCAACTTTGCCCCTCTGGAGGTTCGGGAGTTAATAATTGCTCTTCACAGCCGTATTCAATCTTTCGTATTCTCTGATCATTAAAATTCACATAGAATAATGTCTTATCTCTTACCCACCAGGCGCCTCCGCCATATTCATGGACTTTGCTTCGCACATTCGCTTCCGCTGGCGTTATCTCTTTCGGGCCTTGCCCTTCAAAAAGGCACACAACAGCAACTCTTCCGCCTTCCTCTGGTCTTGATTCTGACCACCAAATATCGCTCTGGTCTGTTTTGATCTCGGAAATAGTTGAAACGCCTTTGACAAGCGATTCTGCTGAAATAGGAGAACTCCAACTTCCGTATGGCTGTATCTGAGTTTTGCTATCCATTAGCCATTCAATAGGTCAGCGATTCGCTCTAAACCTTCTTTAAGGTCATTATCCCCTAAGGCAAATGAAAGTCTGGCATAACCAGGAGCTCCGAAGGCTTCACCTGGTACTACTGCAACATGTATCTCTTCAAGAAATAGTTCTGCAAGGTCTAGGGTGGTTTCTACTCGTTTGCCTGCTATTTCTCGGTTTAGACATCCTGAAAAGTTTGGAAACGCGTAAAAGGCCCCTTGCGGTTCAAGTACCGAAACTCCATCAATTTCGCTGAGCATCGAATACATCACTTGCCTTCTACTATCAAAGGCCGACCGCATTTCATCTACCGCATCTAATGTGCCAGAGACAGCTGCTAAGGCTGCCTGTTGTGAAATATTTGCAACGTTTGACGTTTGGTGCGATTGAAGAGTTGATGATGCTTTTGCTACATCTTCTGGAGCGACAATCCAGCCAACGCGCCACCCTGTCATAGCATATGTTTTAGCTACTCCGTTGAGGATTACAGTTTGATCAGCGCATTCAGGGACTAACGATGGGAGTGAATAATGGACATTCGAGCCGTAAACGAGATGTTCGTAGATTTCATCTGCGAATATCCAAACATTGTTCTCTAGAGCCCACTGCCCTATGGCTTCAATTTCTTCCTTAGGGTATACCGCACCTGTGGGGTTCGATGGAGATACAAAAATTAGAGCTTTTGTTCGCTCGGTTAGAGATGCGTTTAGTTGGTCGACAGTTACGCGAAACCCAGTTTCTTCTGTAGTTGGCAAAACAGTTGTTGTCGCTCCAGCGAGAGCAATTGGCTCAGGATATGTTGTCCAATACGGTGCAGGGAGCAGAACTTCATCTCCTGCATTTAAGATGACTTGCATGCAGTTGTATACAGCATGTTTCCCGCCGTTGGTCACAACGACTTGATTGGGCGAAACCTCTAAACCTGAGTCCCTGAGGGTCTTGGCTGCTATGGCTTCTTTAAGGTCGGGCAAACCGCCAGCTGGACTATATCGATGATTTACTGGATCGGAACAAGCGGAAACTGCTGCTTCGACGATATACGACGGAGTTGGAAAATCAGGTTCACCGGCACCAAAGCCTATGACAGGCGCCCCTGCAGCTTTCAGTTCTTTTGCTTTTGATGTCACGGCCAAGGTAGCCGATGGAGCTATGGCTCCAACTCGCTTGGAAATTCTAGATTCCATGTAATTGATTCCTCCAGTTGGCTTCCTACCAATGATGTCACACTTCTTGAGTATTACAATCTATTTAATTTCTCTTTAGCTACGCCACTTCAGCTAAAGATAAGACTATTTTCTTTACGTGGCTATAAATAATATTTCTATTCCTAACGAGCTCCTACCGGTTGATGGACGCTTTGGTAGCGGCCCTTCATTGGTCCGTAAATCAGACCTCGATGCATTAGCTAATCTTTCAGAATCGTACATGGGTACAAGCCACCGTCAATCTCCTGTCAAGGATATGGTTGGTCGTCTGAGGGATGGGCTATCAGTACTTTTTGGGCTTCCAGATGATTGGGAGATTATTTTGGGAAATGGCGGAAGTACTCTCTTTTGGGATGCAGCAACATTTTCTCTCATATCTGAAAAGAGCCATCATTTAGTCTTCGGTGAGTTTTCGTCGAAATTTGCAACCGCTTCAAGGGCAGCGCCACATATAGACGAGCCAGTGGTCGCCGAATTTGAGCCTGGAACGGGACCGCTTGTTGAAGAATCAGATGCTGATACGTACGCTTTTACCCATAACGAAACCTCGACTGGCGTATCAATGGATCTCCAAAGGCCAGCTAACACGTCTGCAGATGAGGCGATCGTCCTTGTTGACGCGACATCCGCTGCTGGTGGCATCGTCTGGGATACCGATAATGTTGATTGCTACTATTTCGCTCCCCAAAAATGTTTTGCGAGCGATGGTGGTCTTTGGGTAGCTGCTTGTTCCCCAGCCGCTGTGCAAAGAATAGACGATATTGCTAGCCGTAATCGGTGGACCCCCGCCGGCCTGGATCTTAAAATCGCTCTCGACAACAGCAGAAAGAACCAGACCTATAACACACCTGCCCTAGCAACAATCTTTTTGACGGTTCGCCAAATTGAATGGATGAACGACAATGGTGGCTTATCTTGGGCTGCTAATCGCTCAACGATGTCTTCAGACCACATCTACAATTGGGCGGAAAACCATGAATTAGCTGAACCATTCGTGACCGATTCTTCTATCAGAAGTCCCGTCGTTTCAACCATAGATCTCAGCGCACGTGTTGACGCAGATGAGGTGATTGCCATCTGCAGAGATAACGGGATACTTGATATCGGTGGTTACAGAAAGTTGGGACGGAATCAGTTGCGGATCGCTACCTTTCCCGCTATTGAACTCAGCGACATCCAAGCTTTGACTGCTTCTCTTGATTATGTGTTGGAGACGTTGCTCTGAATACGGCAGGTCGGTTACTTGTAGCTAGTCCGCTTATGGCTGACAGCAATTTTGATCGGGCTGTTGTGTTCGTGATCGATCACAACGAAGCTGGAGCTGTTGGTTTGGTTTTAAATGATCCGCGTGATGATTATTTAGGTCAAGCGATCCCTATTTGGGATGAAAGTAGATTCGCTGATTGCACATTATTCTCTGGCGGGCCTGTTGACCCTTTTACATCTATGGCATTGGGTGAGTTCAGAGGTAGCCAAGATGACAACGAATCATTACTGTTTGCAAATATTGGTGTAATAGATTTAGGTTCTGGACCGAATTCTATTCCTGATAGCGTTGTGAATTTACGACCTTATCTTGGGTATTCTGGGTGGGGGCCGATGCAGCTGGAAGCCGAACTAGCTGCAAATGCCTGGTTTGTAGTTGAGGTTCACCCAGATGACATTTTTGGGAATGAAGACGTTGATCTATGGTCTAAGGTTCTCCGTCGCCAAAACAGTCCTGTTTCTTGGCTATCAAATTACCCAAGCGACCCTCGCTTGAACTAGCAAATTACCACATTATTCCTTTCGGGATCACTCCATGGGTATGCATGTGTGATGTAGCTGCAAGAGAGATATCTATAAGTCCAGATGACCCAGCGAACCATAGTCCATGAGTTAACGCTGCGGCTGTTGCACCTGTTAACGGATCTGCACCTGCGTCTCCAACGAACCAGAGCGATTCATCCACCTGTGCGAGAAGACATCCAGCTGCTGCAGCATCGTCTCCAAAGCCAACACGATTGGGATGCAGATTACGCCCATATCCCGTTATCGAACACCAGATAGCGCCCCGGTCCACTTCCTCCTCTGCAGAAATCCCCATATTCTCCATGGCTCTTGGACGTGAGCTCTCAATAACGATGTCTGCCTCACGGATGTGCTTTTGAAGCTGGTTTTTACCTAGTTTGCTATCAAAATCAAATGTAGTAATGCTTTTGCCCTTATTCAGTCTCTGGAAAAACGGTGTTTGGTTTAAACGTCCCCTGTCAGGTCTCTTGCTTGACTCAATCTTGATCACCTCTGCTCCTGATCGCATCAGAAACCATGAGCATAACGGTCCAGCCCACATACTAGATAGATCGACTACTTTTGGTTGGCGACTGTATGCCGCTATAGAAGATTTACGAGTGATCTCAATAGTCATGTCTTTAGCTTCTCCCACTTCAGAAACAGCCAGTCCGAGCAGTTTGGCCCGTTCAAGAAGGACCTGAGATGAGCTATTGATGGCATAATTTTGAATCACACTCCAGATATCGTCCCTGACTTCAGCTTGAAGCCAAGCAGAGACAGAGGATATATCCTCCTGTCTTGGCAAATTGACTGCGAGAGTTGCATCCAAAGTTTTAATCAGTCTGCATGAACCCCCTGCAGAAGTTTCTCCCCAGCCACGATGACCAAGAAGTGGAGCTCGTTCAACAATTAAGGAGTGCCCACTCGGACCTCCAGATGGGCCCCCTAAAGATCTAACGAAATAATTCAGAAGAGAAATAGTGGATTCGAATCTGTGCAACCAACGTAGGTCAAATCGTTTGAGTGCAACCCTTGGTGGACCTATGAGATTTGACAGGCCGGGGCTTGGCCAAGTGGGCCAACTTGGGTTTATCTCTGAAAGTTGAGTTACAAGCTTCTTGTCAACTAGGCCAGATGGAAGGAATTCCAATAGGCGTTCAAGGTGATCAATGGAAGTTGCAATTGGGTCATTGAAATCTTTACCTTGCATTTCTACAGCCTAGATGACTCGTTGACATTGGCGGAAACCGCTCTGTTGAGGAATGATAGAGTAAATGATCTTGGGAGGTACAAGTGGAGATAAGAGCTGGAAGTAGATTGAAGAGCAGCGTTTGCCAAACCGAAGTTATCGCTGTAAAGGCTCCAGGAACTGAAATGGATATCCGGTGTGGAGGGGTTCCTATGGTTGACCCAACAGGTTCTATTCCTGATGACCCCAGTCCTTTGGATGCAGCTATGAACGGAACCCAAATGGGAAAGCGATATGTCGATGCGGATGACACGATTGAGTTATTGTGCACCAAGCCGGGTGAGGGATCATTGGGTTTAGGAGACGCATTGTTAACCATCAAAGAAAGCAAACCCCTACCTGCTTCTGATTAAGGACCCAAATGAACTTGATGATGTTACTAGAGATGGCATCCAGTGCCTTTGGGGAAAGGGTAGCGTTTGGGAGTAAAGATGGGTCCGGTATTACCTATCAGGAACTCTATGAACGAGCTGGTAAAGCGAGCCAATATTTCAAGGAAACAAATGCCGAGCACGTTTCCTTTTTAGCAGAATCTAATTTAGGTCTGCCTATATCTTTATTCGGGTCATCATGGGCTGGCCTGCCTTTTGTTCCTTTAAATTACAGGCTTGCAGCAGACGAAGTTCAGGCATTGGCCGATCGCATTTCACCCACTGTGACAGTTACAAATAATGATCTCTCAAGCATTGTGCAGGGCAAAGAGGGAGTAAGTTTGGTAACTGGAGATCAGTTAATTGATATCACGACCGCTGGGGCTACCCCTGATCCCTCTTGGAATATGGACCCAGAGGAAATAGCTATCTTGTTATTTACTTCAGGAACTACTGGAGCACCAAAAGCTGCAGTCTTAAGACAATCACACTTGGTGTCCTATATCCTTGGGTCTGTTGAATTTATGGGTGCTGCGGATAATGAAGCATCACTAGTATCAGTACCGCCTTATCATGTTGCAGGCATTGCTGCGATGTGCAGCTCGGTCTATTCCGGAAGAAGGATTGTTCAATTACCTACTTTTGATCCCGAAGACTGGATTAACCTTGTCATCAAGGAAGAAATCACGCACGCCATGGTTGTCCCGACTATGCTGGCGCGAATTGTTGAGTATCTGGATAATGATTCTTCAGTCAAGGTCACAAGCTTAAGGGCGCTCTCTTATGGTGGAGGAAAGATGCCGCGACCTGTTATTGAGCGCGCGCTTACTTTGCTTCCTGATACAAATTTCGTGAATGCCTATGGACTAACTGAAACAAGTTCGACCATCTCAGTTCTTGGGCCTGACGATCACAGGGAAGCTTTTCAAAGTTCAGATGAGCGAGTGAGGCAGCGACTGAGTTCTGCTGGTAAGCCTTTGCCGAGTTTAGAAGTGTCTATTCGTAATGATGAAGGAATTGAAGTACCTATTGGGGAGAGTGGAGAAATTTGGGTAAGAGGTGAACAAGTTTCCGGCGAATATCTTGGACAGGGGAAAAAGTTAACCGCCGACGGATGGTTTCCCACAAACGATGGCGGATCAATTGACGATGGGGGGTACTTGTTCGTTGAGGGAAGAATTGATGACATCATCATACGTGGTGGTGAGAATATATCTCCGGGAGAAATAGAGGAAGTACTTCTCGATCACCCGAATATCCGAGATGCTGCTGCGGTTGGTGTTCCTGATGAGGAATGGGGGGAAGTTATCATCGCTGTTGTAGTTTCTCGAGATCCGGAATCCTTCTCCGAATCAACGATTAAAGACTTCACTAAGGAGCATCTGCGTTCTTCAAGGACTCCCGACAAAGTGATTCAAGTAGACGAGCTTCCGTATAACGAGACTGGAAAGCTGCTTCGACGTGTCATCAAAGCCGAGATGGTGAAAGAACTTTGATATGGAATGATGCGAAATGAGCATCCTCACATTCAATGAAGCCTGTAGTTTCGTTACAGAAATCGCATTGAGCGAGAAACTCTACGAGAGCGAAACGAGTTGCATTTTTGTTGAGATAGATCCCACTGCAGGAATTGATGATATTGATAGATTCTGTAGTTTCGTCAATCATAACAATTCAGTAAATCTTGTTATTGTCGGCATCCTGAATTGTTCCGATGAGGAATTACCTTCCAATTTCTTGAAGTCATTTGATATTTTGCTGACAGATTCCCGCCTTAGTCGACTACCAGCGTTCGTGGAGGATATTTCTATTGCTATTCAAGAACTTGATGAGATGATTTCTCTTCACACACAGCCGGCACTTGTACTTGCACATCTTTTGCGTCAGAAAGCTTATCAAAACGTCTCACAGGGTCTCGTATTAGAGTCGCTTTCGTATGGGATGCTCCAAAGCGGATCTCAGTTCAAGGCATGGTTGAATCAACGAGGCGATACCGCTCGGGTATTAGATGAAAAACCTGTTGTGTTAGCCAGTAGATCTGATGAGTCGCTTGAAATCTATTTGAATAGACCTGAACGTTCTAATGCGTACTCATCTGACATGCGAGATCAACTTTTTGACTTTCTTCAAATTGCTCGATTTGATGAAGCAGTAACAAAGGTAAAACTCCATGGGTTAGGAAAGTCTTTCTGTTCCGGTGGGGACTTGGCCGAATTCGGCTCCGTTGACTTCCCACCAGATGGGCACATTATACGCATGCATAGAAGTCCTGCACTTTCTTCACATTCCATTGCCGACAAACTTGAGGTTTATTTACATGGGGTTTGTGCAGGTGCTGGTATTGAAATTCCTGCTTTTGCATCAAGAGTATTTGGTAATGAATCTGTAGAAATATTTCTTCCTGAAATTTCTATGGGTTTGATTCCGGGTGCTGGAGGAACAGTTAGCCTACCGAGGAGAATAGGGCCCCAAAAGACTGCTTACTTGGCGATGAGCGGGAAAACGTTGTCGCTATCTGATGCGCTTGCATGGGGTTTAATTGATGAGGCTGTGGAGTACGAACCCAATTATTAGGCTAACGATTCAATAATTGTGACGTTTGCTTGTCCACCACCTTCGCACATGGTTTGGAGTCCGTAACGACCACCTGTTCGTTCTAGCTCATTCAAAAGAGTAGTCATGAGTCTTCCGCCTGTGCACCCGAGTGGATGTCCAAGGGCTATCGCTCCCCCATTAACGTTAACTTTCTCATGAGGTATACCATGTTCTTGCATCCAAACCAGTGGGACAGGTGCAAATGCTTCATTACATTCAAATAAGTCAATATCATCTGGGGTCATTCCCGTCTTGTTAAAAGCATATTCTGTTGCGGGGATAGGGCCTGTCAACATATATATAGGGTCATCGCCTCTAACGCTCATGTGATGTATTCGTGCACGGGGCTTAAGTCCGTGGTCCTTGACTGCTTGTTCTCCCGCTATGAGAAGAGCCACAGCTCCATCTGAGATCTGAGAGGCGACTGCTGCCGTTATGACACCTCCTTCTTCTAATGGAGGTAATTGAGCCATTTTCTCCAGAGTGGTTCCTCTGCGAACACCCTCATCATTTTCGATATCTCCAAATGGAAGAATTTCATTGTCGAAGCGTCCTTCGTCTTGAGCTTGAGCTGCTCTTTCATGGGATTCTAAAGCAAACTCCTCTAATTGTTCTCTAGTGAGGTTCCACTTCTTTGCGATGAGTTCCGCTCCCCGAAATTGAGAAACTTCTTGTGTGCCATAGCGGTCCACCCATCCCTTTGATGTAGTGAAGGGATCTTCAATTTCTGGATGACCAATACTTTCATGGCCCATAACATCCATAGCCGATCCTATTGGGATTAGGCTCATATTCTGTATCCCGCCAGCTACCACGAGATCCTGAACACCAGACATCACTCCCATAGCGGCAAAACTTACTGCTTGTTGGCCAGAGCCGCACTGACGATCAACCGTAACGCCTGGAACTGACTCTGGCATGCCTGCGGCAAGCCATGCAGTTCGTGCAATGTCGCCTGCTTGTGGCCCCATATTGTCAAGACAACCCATTATTACGTCATCTACTGCAAGTGGGTCCAAATCTGTTCTCTCAAGAAGCCCTTTTATTGCGTGTGCTCCTAGGTCAGCAGGATGCACCTGAGATAACCCACCTCCCCTTCTACCAACAGGGGTACGGATTGCGTCAATAATATAGGCTTCGCTCATTTGTGTTCCTTTCGGTTTAGATGTCATCGTACTTTATTTATGATCTGTTTAGGTTAGTTCCTGATAGCAGAGGCTAGTTGTTCTTTGGTTCCTTTGGTAACCCAAGCACCCTTTCCCCTATTATGTTGCGCTGAACTTGGTTACTTCCGCCATAGATTGTGTGGGCTCGGCTGTAAAGAAAGGTTCTTTGTTCTTTGTCAAGGGAGTAGCCTTTCCCTTCGTAGCCCGCATACCCGTTGCGGGCAATCATCCCAGATGTACCCCTTACGAGCATCCAGAGTTCCCCTAATTGACGATGCCAAGATGCCCAATACAGTTTCCCTATGCTCTGTTCAGCCCCTGGTACCCCATCTGCTGCTAAGGCTGTAAGCATTCTGAGTTGGTTGTAACGGAGGACTTCGAGTCCGATGTAGGATTCAGTAAGTTTTTGTCTGACTATAGGGTCATCCCATCTGGCTGTTGATTTAGCCTCTGCCATAAGCTCGTCTAACTCTTGACGGAAACTCACTTGTTGCCCCAGGGTTGATGCTCCGCGTTCAAATGAGAGAGTCCCCATTGCGACTTTCCACCCTTCGCCTTCTTGACCCACTATGTTTTCTTTTGGCGTCCTTGCGTCGGTAAAGAAAGTTTCATTAAATTCTGCTCCACCTGTTATTTGGATTATGGGGCGAATCGAAACTCCTGGCTGCTCCATTGGAACAAGAAGGTAGCTTAGGCCGCTGTGTCTTTTGCTATCTTTACCTGTTCTTGCTACGACGAAGATCCAGTCTGCAAACTGTGCTAGGGATGTCCATACCTTTTGTCCGTTTAAGACCCATTCGTCTCCTTGTAGTTCAGCTTTTGTATGAACATTTGACAGATCTGATCCAGCGTCTGGTTCACTATAGCCTTGACACCAGAGCTCATCCCCGGAAAGTATTGGCGGGACAAAGCGACTTTGTTGTTCATTTGTGCCAAAAGCCATAAGTGTCGGGCCCAGCAGGGTCACACCCATATTGGGTATTCTGCCAGGGGCAAGCGCTTCGACATAAGTTTTGTGGAAAAGTACTTGTTCAACTAATGAGCACTCTCTTCCACCTATAGATTTGGGGAAATCTATGCCTAGCCAGCCACCTTTGGCTAGTTCTTTTTCCCATTCTATTTGTAGCTCTGCTGGTACATCATCATGCCCCGTTAGACCTTTTCCTCTTAACGAGACAAATTCGCCAACTATGTGTTCTTCTAGCCAAGTGCGTACTTCATCTACAAACTCTTTTTCTGTTATTGAATAGGTGAAATCCATGAGTAGTTCTTGTTGATGTTTCCTGGTTTTAGGTTACTATCTCAACTTTCTATTTTGCCTATTCCTAATTTCAGTTTGTTCCGAAGCTTCTTCTACAAGTCTTTGGTACCGTTCAAGCTTTTCATGATAAATATGGCCTTCACTTACTCCTTTTTGTACGGCACAGTGAGGTTCAGCTTTGTGAGTGCAGTCATTGAAATGACACTTTTGGCTGGCTTCAAATATTGAGTGGAAAACTCTGTCTATTCCCTTCTCTGCGTTCCATAAACCAACTCCTCGTATACCGGGAGTGTCAATAATTATCCCCCCTGTGGGGATCAAAATCATTTCACGAGCTGTGGTTGTGTGCCTACCTTTTCTATCTTTAAGGCGAACTTCCTTTGTTTCCTGCATCTCTTGCCCCGCAAGATAATTAACGAGTGTAGATTTGCCAACACCTGACTCCCCTAGCAGAACAAGGGTTTGGTTTGGTGTAAGTAATGCCTCCAAATCTGATTTCCCTTCGTCGCTGAATGAGCTGGTCTTAATCTTTTGCACTTGAGGAAATTCGTGGTCTAGATCACGCCATTCCGCTGGGGTGCCGTAGTCTGATTTTGATAGTATTAGGACAGCTTTTGCGTCACCAGTTGCTGCAACTACGAGTAGCCGCTCAATGCGTGCAAGATTTATTGGCCTATCAGCAGATAGGACTATGGCGACTGCGTCTACATTTGTCGCTAATATCTGTGGTCGTTCAATTTCAGCGGGGTCCCGCCTTACAATTTGTGAGTACCGGGGAAGAACTGACTCTACAACGTAGCCTTGTTCTGGGTCTTTAAGCACCTTTACCCAATCTCCTGTAACTGGCGCAGTTATTGATTTTGCTCTTTGGCTATCCGATAATGCTCGAATTTCTCCGTCTGAGGTAAGCACATCAACTTCACCTCTATCGACTCGCCGAACCCTTCCGATGTCATCTGATAGAGATCCTTCAATTACTTGATTTCTATAGTTTTCCCATCCTAGTTTTTTGAGACTGACCATAGCTTTAGCAATAATTAGTTGTCATGGAGTTCCTCGTTGAGGCCCTGCCAACTTGAGTTATCTCCGCGTAGCAGAACTTCGACTATTCCGGTGGTTGAGTTTCTGCGGAATAGAAGGTCGTCTTTTCCTGAGAGCAATTTAGCTTTAACAGTTGAACCATCCGGGACTCTGACTAGCGTTCCAGCTGTTACGTAAAGCCCTGCTTCAACAACACAGTTATCGCCGAGAGAGATACCAATTCCAGATTCGGCTCCAAGAAGACAATTTTGACCTATTGATATAACCTCAGTTCCGCCTCCGGAGAGGGTTCCCATTATTGAGGCTCCTCCGCCGATGTCTGATCCGTCGCCGACTACGACGCCTGCAGATATGCGCCCTTCAACCATTGAAGCACCTAGTGTTCCAGCGTTGAAATTGCAGAACCCTTCATGCATGATTGTCGTGCCATCTGAAAGGTGTGCGCCTAATCTTACCCTATTAGCGTCAGCTATTCGAACGCCCGATGGGATGACATAATCTGTCATGCGCGGAAATTTATCCACTCCATGCACGAAAACGTCCTTCCCATCTGCGATGAGTGAAAGTCTTTTAGCATCAAAGTCTGCTATCTCAAATGGCCCAAGATTAGTCCAAGCACAATTTGTAAGTTTGCCGAATATCCCATCAAGGCTAATTGTGTTTGGTTGGACAAGCCGTGAAGAGAGAAGGTGAAGACGGAGGTAACTATCAATGGCATCAAAAGGGTCATCGGATGAATCGGTTATGAAACTCACAACTGCGATTCTTTTGCCGTTTACTGGACTTATGTTGTTGACAGCATCGGATATGAGTTTCACAGATCTTATTGTTTCCTCCTCGTAATCAATATTTGTTAATGCTACGGTGAGTGATCTCTCTATAGTCTGGAGGGTGTCTTTATCGAGTTCGTATGTTGTGGTCGTTCCGTCCCATTTAGTTGCGTGAGCAAGTACGGCACATGAGTAAGGATCTGATCCGAGCTGTGGTGCTGGGAATAACACGTCTAGAATCGCTCCGCTGCTTCCTTTGGTCGCTAAACCAATTCCGAAGGAGAATGGTGCTTTATAGTTGTCGAGGCTTTTCTCAAGTTCATCTTGATGTTCTTTAAGTTGTTCGAGGCTTTGCATTTCTGTCATAGAAGAGACGTTAGCGGGTAAATGGGATGCTTTGGTCGTTTGGGGTACCGTTATCTGGTGAGTTTTGATAAGTCGAAGATCATTAATAGCGAATTTGTGTCTTCCGCACCACCTGAATTTTTATTCATTTGTGGAGCTATTTCACAGTACTTAGGTGCAGCTCTTGCTTGTAGTCTCTTTGATGATGTAGGCACACCCTTGGTAGCGACGTTACGAGTCATCGGCGCAGCAATTATTCTTTTCCTGCTTCGCCGAATATGGAAACGCTCTATGGAGGAGCTTGATTTGGGTTGGACTGCGCTATTTGGAATTGTTCTGGCAGGAATGAATCTTTGCTTTTATTTAGCTATAGACAATCTTCCGTTGGGGAATGCGGTAGCAATTGAATTTTTAGGACCCATCGCTGTGGCTGTTCTAGGGAATAGGTCATTCAAAAATTTAGCTTCCCTTGCCATCGCCAGTTTGGGAGTTCTTTTTCTTGCGCAAGTAACTTCTGAAGGGAGTTTAAAGGGCGTTTTATTGGCTCTTGCCGCAGGTGCTTTGTGGGCGCTTTATATTATTTTGGGGAGTAGGGTTGCCCGATCTGGAGCGCATTTAGATGGATTGGGGGTCGGTATGCTCATCGGCGGTTTGGTGATTTCGCCTACGGCCCTCGCGTCCATTGGAAATGTGTTTGAACACCCTGTGCTGATTTTAGTTGCGCTTTCAACTGGAATTTTAGGGAATGTGATTCCGTATGGGATTGATCAGGTCGCTTTACAGAGAATCACTAAGGCAAGGTTTGCTTTTTTGCAGGCACTTCTTCCTGCCACTGCATCATGTGTTGGCTTCATAGCATTGCAGCAGAGAGCGACGATTAAAGAGGTTGTTGGAATTGGTATGATTATTTTTGCGATTCTTCTAAGAGGTAAAGAAACTTAATCATTATTTTGGCTTAAGATTCTTCTTGCTTGTTTCGCAAGGGCCTCATCTACCATTTGGCCGTTATGAACGATTGAAGCTGTCCCGTTGGCAACGGCTTCATCATAGACTTTTAGAAGCTCTATTGCTTGTTGGATTTCCTCTGGTGTTGAAGAAAATGATTGGTTAGCTAGAGGAACCTGCGATGGGTGTATGCATAACTTTCCTGTGAATCCAAGCGATTTTGCTTGCTGAGCTTCTTTCATGAATCGTTCACTGTCAGAAAAGTCAGCCACGATCTGATCAACTACTGGCACCCCAAAAAGCCGACTACTTATTCCTATCTGGGTCCTTGCAAAAAGCACTTCGTCGTTCCCATCGGTCCGAAGCCCCCCGAGATCGTGTATGTAGTCTTCAGCCCCAAAATATGCTGCAAAAACTGAAGCAGTGCCGAAAATATCTTGAACTGACATGAGCCCTTTCACTGTTTCAATTCCAACTAATATTTTTGCACTAACCGAGTTTCGCTCTATCGCTTGCGTAGCCCGTTCAATATCTGAAGCGTCGTTTACTTTTGGTATCACGATGCCAGCTATCTGGGGAGGTATAGATCGGATGTCTTCTTCGAAATGCTGAGAAACTAGAGCGTTGACTCGAACATAAGTTGTGGCAGCGGTTTTGTCTTCTTGAGCATACTTTTGCAGATTTTCTCGCGCTACCTGTTTCTCTGAATCTGGAACTGCGTCTTCAAGGTCAATGATTGCAATATCTGGCTGAATTTTAGAAAACTTCTGGAGCAATTCGTACTTGTTGCCTGGCGCAAAAAGCATGCTTCTCATTTTCTGATTCATTGAAGTCCTTCCAAATCTCTAAAGTACTCTAATGCCTCTGGATTCTCTAATGCTTCTGTGTTCTGTATTCGCTTTCCTTCCAAAACAGCTTTGATCGCTAGTTCAGAAAGTTTCCCGCTGCGTGTCTTTGGTAATTCCGGAACAGCTTCAATTATTTTTGGTACATGCCGAGGTGAAGCCTGCTGTCGGAGCTCTTGTTTAATCTGTTCGCGTAGTTCGTCATCCAATTTGTAGCCATCTGATAGGACGACAAATAGTACTACTCTGTTATCTCCATTCCAGTTTTGGCTCACGACTGCGCTTTCGCTGATCTGTGTCAAAGTATCTACAACAGCGTATATTTCCGCGGTCCCTATTCTGACACCTCCGGGGTTTAAGGTTGCATCTGAACGGCCGTGAATGATGATTCCATTTGATAACGTCCATTCAGCAAAGTCTCCTTGATGCCACTTCCCCTCGAATTTATTGAAGTACGCTTCTCGATACTTTTCATCATCAGGGTCGTTCAGGAAACGGACTGGCATGGATGGAAATACATTTGCACAAACTAGCTCTCCTTGCTCTCCTTTACGTACTCGGCCTCCGTGTTCATTAAGGATCTCTATTTCCATCCCTAAAGCAGCCTTCTGTATTTCCCCTTTATTAACTGGGCCCGTGGGATCTCCAGCCACCAGACATCCACACAAATCTGTACCACCAGACATCGATTGAAGGTGCACATCTCTTTTGATGTTCTGGTAAACGTACTCAAAACTTTCAGGAATAAGGGTCGAGCCAGTTGAACAAATTGTTTTCAGCGTTGATAGCTTGTGAGTTTCCATCGGCTTCAACCCTGCCTTGGCACATGCATCAATGTATTTAGCGGAGACTCCAAAGAGGGTGACTCCCAACTCATCAGCCATATCAAATAGCGCAGATGGTTGAGGGTGGAACGGGGATCCATCAAAGAGCACGACTGTCGCTTCTGACCCAAGCGCAGATACTAACCAATTCCACATCATCCATCCTGTTGTCGTGTAGTAGAAGACTCGATCTCCTTTCTGAATGTCACACTGAAATGCGTGTTCGGCAAGGTGTTTGAGGAGAACTCCCCCTGACTTATGCACTATGCATTTGGGTTTTCCAGTTGTTCCTGAGGAGTAGAGCACGTACCAAGGATGATTAAAATTGTAGGCAGGAAAGTCAACCTTTGTGGCGCTATATTTTTGGAGAAAAGTGTCCCAGTTTTCCCGTCCGCCAATGGAAGGTGATTTGGCTTCTTTCAGTTCTTCTCTTGGGTACGGCACGATAACGGTCTGCTCAACTGAGGGGAGACCAAGCTCAACTTCGTCAATCTTATCTAATAATGAAAACCATTTTCCTGCATAAAAGTACCCGTCCGTAACGAAAAGCAACTTGGGTTTTACCTGTGTGAAGCGGTCAAGTAAGCCCCGCGCACCGAAGTCAGGGGATGTAGATGTAAATATCGCTCCTAAACTTGCTGCTGCAATCATGATTGCAATAGCTTCAGGTCGATTTGGAAGCCAAGCAGCAACGCAATCACCACTCTTTATTCCGAGTTCTTTAAATCCCTTTTGTAAGGAAGCGACTTGTGAAGTGAGTTGGGACCAGGTTACTTCCTCTTTTTGCCCAATCTCGTTTTTCCATATTATTGCTTCGCTGTGATCATTTCGCTTTAGCAGGTTTTGGGCTATGTTGATCGTTGAATTTGGGAAGAATGAGCTATCTTTGAATTCTTTCCCCCTCATCAAAGTTTCGCTTCCAAGCCTTCCCATAATACCAAGGTAGTTATACGCGTGACTCCAGAAGTCTTCGGTTGAATTTATGCTCCAGTCATGTATGGCATCGTAGTTTGGGAGTTTAAGATTGAATTGAGATTCAGCAGACTTGGCAAAATCCATTAGGCGAGTGTCGTCAATTCTTTCCTTTGAAGGTTCCCATAGCTGTGTCACGTTTCTAGCATAGTCCTGTGATTGAGGACGCAACTCAACGGTTGGGAGTTGTGTGGAGCTGAGGGGAGTCGAACCCCTGGCCTCCTCGATGCGACCGAGGCGCTCTAGCCAGCTGAGCTACAGCCCCATTGTTTCTATCAGGTTACCGAGAAGAGGCTGTCGTTACGCTTAGATACTGTCAGTTCCTGTAGCCGCGAAATCCAAAGCTCCAGAAGAATTTGTTTGAAGAAATGCTTTTCGTGACTGCTCGATTTCACGCTGGTATTGCACCAGGGCCCATACATATAGGAAAAGTAGGGCGTCTGTAAAGAAATGAAGTGCTATGAATCCACCTCCGGCAACAATTGCTAGAAATAACGTGAAGACAACTGCTCCCCCCAGAGCAAGTAGTACTTTTCTGCGACGGATACGTGCTTGTTCACTTGTAAGTTCCATGGGATTCATCCCCTTTTGTCTTGAGTCAAGTGGTGGCTCGACTAACGAATGTCCTGGTTGTAGCCCTACTCCCGTATGTTGTTGAGAGTTATATAGTGGCACTACGACGGCTCTGGCACTTCTTCTCATGCGAAACCGACTTGTTGTATTACTAAGAGCAAGTGAAGGCGCAGTTATACGGTTTCGTAGCCAATAAATACCGGCACCCAACCATAAAATAGCTAACGCAATTAACAGCATTTCTCCACCAAACTCTTTTAGCTGTACTATTAAAATTTTTGCACTAATTCATTGGTAATTGGTGGATACGCAGGGAATTTAGTGAATCAGCATTATCTTTCAGCTTCGCAGCGCCTTATTCTTTTCGCTTATAAGGTCCGGATTTCCCGCCAGTTTTCTCCCATAGCGAAATCTCGGAGATAACCATTGCCTTATCAATGCTTTTGCACATGTCATAAATTGTTAACGCAGCAACTGAGCATGCTGTTAAAGCTTCCATCTCTACACCTGTTTTACCCTCAATAGAAACTATTGCCTCAATAGCAACATGATCCTCTTGAACATCTATATCCACCGAAACTGCGTTGATTGCAAGAGGGTGACATAGGGGTATGAGCTCTGATGTTTTCTTTGATGCTTGAATACCTGCTATGCGGGCTGCGGCAAAGACGTCGCCTTTGGGAACCTCTCCATCGCTGAGTTTGACTAATGTCTCTTGACTCATAAAGACCTTCGCCTTTGCTGTTGCTTCTCGAAGGGTCCGGTGTTTAGCGCTCACATTAACCATTCGTGCTTGTCCTGCGTCGTCAAGATGTGTAAATTCTTGTTCCATTCCTTAGCCGCCAATCTGAGACATAGATTTGCTTGGTCGTATAAAAACCGATTTCCCTATTTGAT
>Ga0208130_1000143_pt1 | contig 38267 bp, 33 predicted proteins | sample ETNtaG_31_FD_185771 | JGI IMG/M metagenome (GOLD analysis project Ga0208130, IMG submission 185771) | Marine microbial and viral communities from oxygen minimum zone, Eastern Pacific Ocean - ETNP201310SV78 (SPAdes) (version 2) | ecosystem: Environmental > Aquatic > Marine > Oceanic ... | reverse complement strand
ATGCAGAAAATCTTCCGTGAAGAATCAACTGGATACCAAGTGCATACTGGCTTCTATCATTCGATTATCGCGATGGCTCTTCCTGCTTTACTTAAATATGGAACAGAACATCAAAAACAAGAACACATTAAGACGCTAATAAGTGGTGAAGTCAGCTGGTGTCAATTATTCAGTGAACCTGGTGCAGGTAGTGACTTAGCTGGGCTAGGAGCTAAAGCTGAACTTGATGGCGATGAATTTGTGATTCACGGACAAAAGGTGTGGAACTCTGCCGCAATGTACGCCGATATGGGAATCCTTCTTGTAAGAACAAACCCGAATGCACATAAACATGAAGGCATAACCTTTCTGCTATTTGATATGAACCAACCAGGCGTTGAAGTCCGACCGCTGATACAAGCACATGGTGCAGGGCACTTTGCTGAAGTCTTCTTAGACGGCGCACGCTGCCACATACAGAATGTGCTCGGAGAAATAGATAAGGGGTGGGGGCCAGCTCGGGTAGTAATGAGCAACGAGTCAGCCATGATCGGCGGAGCGGCAGGAGATAACCCAAGTCAACTAATCCAGTTGGCACAAAGGCTAGATAGGAGCCATGAGCCTGTCCTGCGGCAAAAATTAGCCAACGTGTATTCCAGAAACAAGCTTCTCAAACTCATGAGTGACAGAATTTCGGTAGCTGTCCGTAACGGGCAGATGCCACCTATTCACCCTTCAATTGTTAAACTCTTTGTTGCTCAGAATAGAAGGATCGAAGGTGATCTTGCCCAGGAAATTCTTGGCGCAGCTGGTGTAGTAGCTACACACACCGCAAGCGAGTGGGCAATGGAAGTCCTGCACTCACGGTACCCGATCTCTATCGGTGGAGGAACAGATGAAGTCCACCACAATAATTTAGGGGAGCAGGCACTAGGACTCCCAAGAGACATACGCGTTGATAGAGGGATCCCATGGAAAGACATTCCAAAGGGGTAGTCAAAAACCTCTGTTATGCGCACATATTCTTCACTGATGTGCCTAAAAGAACTGATTACGATAACAACTCTGATGTTCTTTCTATTGATGTAGTAACCGATCAGTCACCGCTCGAGAACTTGCGAGGAATTTCAGGCTACGAACCTCGGTTTGCTGGTGTTGTATGGTCCCTGACACCAGATGTACAAGCTGACATTGGTCTATCCGTAACTAAAATACATCATTGGGATAATAGGCCACAGGATTCTAACCCGACGTACGCGGGGATAAAGCAAATTTCCTTCGTATCTAAAAGACATAATTTAGGTACTGAGATATTTCATGCTCGGTATCTGGCACACGCATCCATAGCCCGAGAGCATCACGGGATGCAGGCGTACGCGCAAAATTTCGATATTGACATTCTCTATGGAAGCCCTTCCGATGGTTTTGAGATCAATGCAATAAGTGAATTATGGTTTGCAACTAGAGAAGACTGGAACGAACGTTTCTACTTGGACACTTCAAGTCCCGAGGTGATAAGAAGAGATACTGAAACATTCATTGACTTTGAGAAGACACAATCGGCAATAGTAACTGAAATAACGCACAGAAAGTAAGTATGGACGAACCAAAACAAATTGAAATAGACATTAACCCTCAACTGCTTGAGGGAATGCTATTGAGGTTAGAAAATACAAAGTGGCCCCCAACAATAGGAGAAGACAGCTGGGACTATGGTGTACCGAAGCAGTGGATGCAGGACATGGTCAACTATTGGACTACTGAGTGGAAGTGGGAGAATGTAGCTGCCCAAATAAATGAGTGGAAACACTTTTCTGTCACCATAGATCAGGTACCCATCCATTACCTGCACGCACCAGGTAAAGGACCGAACCCAAAGCCTTTAGTCTTAACTCACGGGTGGCCGTGGACATTTTGGGATTTCAAAGATGTGATCGGTCCATTAAGTGATCCTGAAAAGTATGGGGGAGACCCAATGGATAGCTTTGATGTGTATGTTCCTTCACTTCCAGGATTTATCTTCTCTTCACCGTTGACCAAAGCTGGCGTTGATGTCCGAGAAATAGCGAAACTCTGGAACACGTTGATGACAGAAGTCCTTGGCCACAAGAAATTTTGTGCTCATGGAGGAGATTGGGGAGCTTTGGTAACAGCTCATCTAGCTCATGAGTTTGCTGATTCACTAATTGGCGCACATATGAGTTTGAGCGTTATCCCCGGGGTAGATAGAAGAAGCTTGCCACCTGAGTCATGGGCTGATGATGAAAAGTGGAAGATAGAACGAAGTAAAGAGGCTGAAGATACTATTCGCTCACATATCACTACTCATTTGTTAGATCCACAAACACTAGCATTCGGTCTTGCTGACTCACCTGTAGCAACAGCTGCTTGGATATGGGAGCGAAGAAGGAACTGGAGTGACAACACTGGCGATGTGGAACAGTCGTTTACCCGAGAACATTTATGCACTACAGCGTCACTTTATTGGTGCACAGAGTCAATCGGATCATCTCTTCGCCTTTACCATGAGCATTTCAAGAAACCATGGCCGTTAGCCCACAATCGACTTCCACGACTTGAAGCACCTACTGGTATTGCGGTTTTCCCGAAAGATGTTGTGCATCTTCCCCACTCAATAATAAAGGAATATACCAATCTTCAGCATTACACCGTTATGCCTGAAGGAGGCCATTTTGCAGCTGCTGAAAAACCAGAGCTCGCGACACAAGATATTCAAAAGTTTTTTAGAGCGCTGCGTTAAAGCTCTTTCAGTTTCGTGTTTGAGGCCTCAAGAAGCGCATCGATACGAGAATTAAACCCTTCCATCTCGTCTCCAATGTCCTTATTCCCCATAGCCCCAGCTGTAAACCTAACTCTCACCCCCTCAGTGATCGCTGCCAAACGCCAAAATTGAAAAGCTACGTAGAAGGGCAAATTCGAAAGATCTCGCCCCGAAGCTGCTTGATAGCGTTCAGCAACCATCTCTGGGCTGATATATCCTTTTGCTAGTGTCGGAGCGTCACTCATAATGAGTGAGTCTGAGGTGCCCCTCTCGCCCCACCACATCAACATGCCACCCAAATCGGCAAGTACATCGCCTAATGTGCATAGCTCCCAATCCAGCACAGCTGCGACATGGTTATCGGCGCCAATCATACAGTTATCAAGCCGGTAATCACCGTGGGTTATCCCGTAACCTTCTTGATCTGGGACACACTTCTCAAGTCGTTTATGGAGTTCATAGAAGAGAGGCATCTCTCTATCGGATCCCTCATCGACCTGCCGCTTCCATCTTCGTAGTTGGCGACCGATATAGTCCTCACGTTTTCCCAAATCACCTAGGCCAACACTTTCGGGATCAACTTCATGGAGAGTAGCTAAAGTCTCCACAAGAGAAATACTTTGTATCCTTCGTTCGTCTGGGGAGAAACTTTGAGCATCAATACGATCCTTGATAATGCTTCCCTCAACAAAGTCCATCACGAAAAAAGGTGCGGCTGTAACGTTTTCATCTATGCACATACCTACAATTCCTGGAACTGGCACATTGCTCGGACCTAGTGCAGAAATGATTTTGTGTTCACGCCCCATGTCATGAGCAGAAGCGAGTATGTGCCCGGTAGGAGGCCTTCGGAGAATCCATTTTCTACCTGCTTCATCCTCCAACTTGTACGTCAGGTTAGATCTTCCGTGGGTGACTACATCAAAATGAATTTTGCCAGTAACTTCAGAACGTTCTGTTAGCCAGCCCGTAACATTTTTTCTATTAATCCCCGGAAGGTCATTACTTGCCATTCTTGAAGCGTAGAGCGTAAATCGCCTTATGTTAAATTTTTGGGACGAGGGAAGAATCGCTATTGATTTCTTGGCGAGTGTGTTTCGACATTCAGTATCTCCTAATATGTCAATTTGGTGCTGATGTTATGAACTCTGTTACTTATTATCTATTGATCGGCGTAATCGCATACTTTTTGGGTTCAATTCCCGTTGCGTACATTATTGCCAAAGCCGTCAGAAGCATAGATGTCAGAAAAGCAGGGGAGGGCAATGTAGGGGCAAGAAATGTTTTTCATACTGTAGGCCCCCGGTGGGGTTCGCTTGTATTCCTTCTGGATTTCGCTAAAGGAGCTGTGCTTGCAGTGATTGTCTCAAATGAAAGTTCAGTAAGAATAGCATTCGCAGGTATTTTGCTACTTGTGGGTCATGGATTCCCCATTTGGTTGAGGTTTATAGGGGGGAAAGGGCTTTCTCCTGTAGGAGGGTTCACAGCAGCATTACTTCCATACTCTGCATTAATTGCGATAGCTGTATCTGGGTTAGCTTGGCTAAAAACACGAAAATTCATGCCTACGACGGTCACCGTAATTATTTTGACAATCGCACTTGCTCCCATATTTGAATATCACCTTGAAAAAATGCTTATACCTATTGGATTATTTATACTTGTTGGATTGAAAAGAAAGATCGATGAGCCGAGAACAAGAGAGATTGAAGGAAGTAATGATTGGCCTAAACTATCAGGTGATGGAAGCTGTTAAGGCTGTGGAGTAGCGCAAGATGACCTGGGAATTTATCTTTGGAAGATTTTTGACGCTGTTGCTTGTCTGTCAACTTGGCTTGATTTTGTGGAACCTGCGGGTCGTGATCCGTCCCAAGACGAAACTCCCACAATCAAATACCAAAGTTAGCCTTCTAATTCCAGCAAGAAACGAAGAAGGGTCCATAGGGAGTTGTCTTCGGTCTCTAATCAATCAAGACCATAAGAATCTCGAGATCATCGTACTAGACGACCACTCAACTGATAGAACTCGAGCGATAGTGGAGTCTCAAAACCCCAAAATTAAACTCATATCAGGCAAACCGATACCCGCTGGATGGACAGGTAAGAACTGGGCATGCCATCAATTGTCAAAGCAAGCAACGGGGGATGTCCTCTTTTTTATAGATGCTGACGCTGTCCTCGAACCTGCAGCCATTACTTCAGTTCTGCATGTTATGGAGGCAGAGAATGTGGATATGGTAGCTTCTCTGCTTCGTAACCAAGGAACATCGTTTTCTAGCAGCATCCTTCTGCCTATAGTCAATCATGCAATATTGGCACTATTCCCAGCCTCACTTATCCATAGAAGTTCAAATCCCGATATCGCCCTAGCATTTGGTCCATTCATCGGAGTCAGCACAACAGCATATGTTGAATCAGGTGGACATGCATCTCACCCTGATCACATTGTTGATGATGTACAACTTGCTCGCTCAGTAAAAGCTGCGGGTTATCAACAAAGATTAATAAACGGTACCGATCTTGCTACCACCACGTGGTATTCAGGGTTTAGAGATATATGGAGAGGATTTTCAAAGAATGCGTATGGCGCTCTTAGCTATAGGACCTCGTTGTCTCTCCTAGTGACATTCCTTGTGGCCCCGTTACTGGCGTTGCCGTTCTTACGGCTTCTTGCAGGTTTCTTTGGAGCCCCTGTTCCGATGGAAGTCTTATGGCAAGTAGTCCTATTAATACTTGGAAGATTTATTACATCATCAGTTGGGAGGGATCCTCTTTGGGGAGTTATCTTCCACCCCTTTGCCATGCTTTTCTGGGGAGCAACATTGTTTTGGTCAATGATTATTGCAATGACAGGACAGAGTATTGAGTGGAAAAGTCGCAACTACACTACGAAACCTAAGCGAACGAAGGACCTTACTGAAGATAACTAAAGCAACTTTCGTCAAAGGGCTGTAATGGCAAGTGACCTTCAAAACTCGATTCTGACAGCTAATGTATATTAAGTGAATCGCCCTTTTTTCCCACCTCCTCCTTTGCTGGATGAAGGATGGTATTCTGACCCGACAGGGCGCTACGAAGCTCGCTATTGGGATGGTCAGAAATGGACTAAACACGTATCTCATTATGGTGCTACTGGTACAGATCCCATATTACGCGCACGCTTTGATCGACTATGGGTCAGACTCGCTCTTAGAGTTATAACATGGGGAGCCACTATCCTCATTATTTACTTTCTTGTAAAAGCATTTTGGCCGACAGAATTTCTGAATGAATCAAGCCTGATTCACATAACGAATCACAGCGAAAAAACATTACAAACGATTTCGCTGCCTTTAGTAGCATCGGCATTACTATGAGAACAGTCTTAGGAATATGAAAACAAGCATTAAATATATAGGAACTTTTTTGTTTGGCGTACTGGCGTCATTTTTGGGTCTTGTTGTATGGGGAGACACCGATGGGTCAGAATTAACTCTTCGAAGTTCTTCAAATGTAGTTGACAATAGCCTCGCTCCAACACCTAAACCGCTCTTGCCTGTTGATGATGATGACTTATCGCAAAATGCACCTATAACTGCATATGCCCAGTATTCGAAAGACTCTATTGCACTGACAGGTAGTGTTAATGCCCAAGCGCTTGCTGACGCCATGATCGTAGTCTCGAATCAATTAATCCCAGAAGGGACAGTAACCGCCGAATTTGAGATCTTAACTGGTGTTGATTTGGCAATAATCAATCTTGAAATATCAGGGGAAATTATCGATGAATCAGACCGCTTGAGAGTTTTGAATAAATTTGAAGCTCTTGGAGTGAAAATAGTTGACAAACTGGTTATTGAGGGGTCGCAGAGAACAGTTTTTGAAGTCATAAAAGACCTACCTGACCTCAGTCAAGTTTCTGATTTTTTCTCCGCAGCAGGAGTTGAGGAGCAGATTGGTGATGAGGTGAGTTCCATAACGATTTTTGCGCCTACAAATGCCGCAATGCAGGCATTAGATATCACCGCTTTGCAAGAGTTTGCTCAATTAGTCCAGCTTAGTGACATACTCCAATTTCACATAGTGCCAGGGGACTTCTACGCATCACAATTGTTCGACGGATTAGGCTTAACGACGCTAAAAGGCGAATCATTAAAGGTTCAAACAGGCGACGAATTAACGATTAGAGTTCAAGATAGTCTCGTTACCCAATCAGATATCACTGCAGCCAACGGTGTAATCCATGTCATTGATGCTGTTTTGATTCCCGGGACAATTAAAACAGAGATAGCGTTGAACCAGATAGTGGGTTCGGACCCAATTCTATTTGCAGTTGGAAGCCCATTTCTGGCCGATAGTTCTAAGCCGATTCTCAATCGAGTGGCAGAAATCCTCATTGAAAACCCTGAAGGAAATTTAGAAATAGAGGGGCACTCTGACACTGATGGAGCTGAAGATATAAATCTAGACCTGAGCGCAAGCCGAGCTGAAGCTGTCCTAGAGTATCTCATTTCTAGAGGAGTCGACCCAAGTCGTCTCTCAGCCATAGGCTATGGCGAGACCCGCTTAAAAATTGATCCAGAGCTCACTGCAGCAGACCGAGCAGCGAACCGGAGAATAGAGTTCAGAGTCACTTTCCAAAGCTAGTTGACTAGATAGCGCAACTCAGTCCGGTACCACCCAATCCGCAATAACCATTTGGGTTCTTGCCTAAATACTGTTGGTGATAATCTTCAGCGAAATAAAATATTGGTGCCATTACAATCTCCGTAGTTATCTCCTCAAAACCTTCCTGAGATAAAATTGATTGGTAAATGATCATAGACTCCTCAGCGTCGCTAAATTGTTCCTCAGAGAAGCAATAAATCCCGCTGCGATACTGTGTTCCGATATCATTGCCCTGCCTCATGCCTTGAGTCGGGTCATGGTTCTCCCAAAAGACTTTCAGCAGGGATCTGTAATTGACTACTTCAGAGTCGAATGCAACCCTCACAACTTCATTATGTCCAGTCATTCCAGAGCAAACTTCCTCGTATAGTGGATGAGGAGTAAACCCACCGGCATACCCAACCGAAGTAGTCATCACGCCCTCTAAATCCCAGAACTTTCTCTCTGCACCCCAAAAGCAACCCATCCCAAACATGGCATACACCAAATTGTTTCCCTTTGGTGCAATTTGAGAAGACCCTAGTATGTAATGGCTATCAGTTATCTTCATTTCGGAGGTTCTACCAGGCAGAGCCATTTCCTCACTTGGCATTTTGGGTAGGAACATATCTCTACTTCTCATAAATTTCTCCTTGCTTACCGAGTGTGAAGAATTCCGTTGTCAAGCACGACTCTATCTCCAGCCATGGTACGAAATTTAAAATGATCTCCATCCTCCCAGACGTGAACCTCAAGCGTTTCGCCAGGTATGACAGGGGAACTGAAACGACCGTCCATACTCTTAAAATTATCAGGATTTCCCTCACAGGCTAAGTGAACGAGAGCTCTGCCAGTGAAACCGTATGTGCAAAGTCCGTGCAAAATAGGTTTAGGGAAGCCACCTAGAGCTGCAAAAGATGGGTCAGAGTGAAGAGGGTTACGGTCTCCATTGAGCCTATACAGAAGAGCTTGATCGTTTCTGGTTTCATATTTAACGACGCTGTCTGCGTTTCGGTCAGGGAATTCGACTTTGTCTACAGGTCCGCGTTCGCCACCCCAGCCACCTTCATCACGAAAAAACAACTTACTGATGTTAGTGAAAACTGGAAGCCCATCGGATGTATCGAGAGCGGTAGTTTCTAGAATTACCAAAGCAGCTTTCCCTTTATCATAAATGTTAGAAATTTTACTTGTTGAGGTGATAGTGGCTTGTGTTGGAAGTGGTTTATGGAGGATAACCCCTTGCTCTCCGTGGACCATTTTTGAGTAATTGACATCACCTAAATGTGCAAGAGGACCTCTTCCACCAGTTCCACCCAAGACAACACACATAGTTGGTAGAGCTTTTTGGTGAATATCTTTTGTATTCTCTGTCGTGAATTCTAATTCAAATCCTGTAGGGTCTGTTGCTCCAGCTCCAACACCCAAACTGTATAGTAAACAATCTTTAGAATCCCATGAACTTTCATGCGGTTCAGATTCCATGCCAATAGCGTCTAAATTAATGCCCATTTTAACTCCTTTGAATGTTAAGACTACTGCATACAGTCTTGAGTCGTCACTTTGGAGAAGTCAACCAAGATAACGGAACTTGCAATGACGAAACTAAATGGTCATTGCCTTTTTTGATTATTAAGTCAGCGTATTTTTTTGATGGATAAATATATTTATCTAGGTTGGGTTTATTCACTGATTTCCAAATCTCTGAAGCAAGTTTTTTCCGCTCTTCCATATTCAGGTTTTTAAATTGCGAAAAGAAAGACTTTGTATTGTCCTCAGCCAAAGAGCAGTACTTGAGAAATCTATCTTCATACCATTGGGTAATTTCGCTTTCATCTGCGTCTATGAAAATTGAAAAGTCAAGGAACTCTCGAATTGATGGATCCTGATCATTCTTTTCTATGGGCTCTTGAAGAATGTTAACACCTTCAATAATGATGAGATCTGTGATTTCAGAACGGGAAGTGCCTTCAATGTCATAAGATTCATGTGAATAGATGGGGATTATTGAATTAGGCTTTCCCTCGGTAATTCCTGACAGAAATTTAATAATAGCTGCATGGTCAAAACTCTCAGGGAAACCTTTGCGATGGAGAATTTGGTTCTTTTGTAATTGCGAATTAGGAAAGAGAAAGTTATCGGTTGAGATGACCTGAGCTGAAAGGTTTATGGGGGGACTGGTGACTAATTTCTTTATGATGTTTGAAATTGTTGATTTGCCGACTGATACGCTTCCCGTAATACCGATCAATAACGGTTGTGGGGTTCTGGTTCTCGTTTTCAATGAACGCTTATGGTCACTTAATAATTTTTGAATAATTGGAGCATAAATTTCGTTAATTTCCTGTTCTGTGAAGTTCAAGTCAGTAATGCCCTGAACACCTTGGATTTCCCAACTAGAAATTTCTTCAAGCCACTTTTCTCGATTTAGTAATTGTGTATCTTTAGGCATCTAAGTGACCTCGTTTTGTTTGCCGCACGTTACTTGTTGCGCGCCTTCTAAGATCTATTAATTATGTCTTGCCAAAACAAATTTAGAGTCTATATTTCAACATTGTTCCTATAAGAGAGAGAATAGAGGAATGAAAGCAGTACGTGTTTCAGATCAAGTTATAGAGCTATGTGATGTGCCCGAGCCTAAAGGGGAGGGGGTTCTAGTTAACGTGGAAGCGGTCGGGATTTGTGGATCTGATCTTCATTTAATTGATTCAAATATGATGAATGTAATTCCCGGTCATGAGATTTCTGGCATTACGTCAAGCGGCCACCCCGTAGCCATCGAACCAATGCTGTCATGTGGTATCTGTAGGCATTGTGATGAAGGTTTACAACCTTATTGTGATAGTGCTTTGCCTAACACTATGGGTATTGGGATTGATGGGGGGATGGCAGAGAAGATTATTGTGCCTGAACGATTTCTCACACCATTACCCAATGGTATTGATGTACGAGACGCCTTTTTGGTTGAGCCACTCGCAGTAGCAGTTAGGAGTTTATTGCGGGTGGGTTCAAACTCGCTCAAGAGGATTGTTGTCGTTGGTGGTGGAACAATAGGGCTATGTTGCGTCGCAGTAGCTAAATACTTTGGCGCAGAAGTTGAACTTCATGCTCGTCATCAACACCAAATTGATGCAGGGCATCGACTAGGAACACAATCTTTGCGATCTGAATTAGCGCCGGTAGTCATTGAAGCGGCTGGAACTGAAAGTGCTTTAGCAACTGCTGTGAACTTAGCTACGAAAGGAGGCGTAGTCGGAATCCCAGCTACCTACTGGAATCCAACAGAGTTGCCTGGCATGTCTATGGGGATGAAGGAGGTGTCATTGGTTCCATCCATCACATATGGGAATACTCAAGGGCAACGGGATTTTGAATTAGCTGCAAAAATTCTTGCTTCGACCCCTGAATTGTCAAGGGCATTAATTACTCATAGGTTTCCAATCGATGCAGCTTCTGATGCTTTTGAAACTGCTAGATCTCGTAAAAAAGGTGTAATAAAAGTTGCGGTGGAGGTCTAAACGGGGTCAACTTTTATTATCTGTAATAATGATATGTAGATCGTAACTATTCATAAAGAAGATCATGACAAAATAGTAAAACCCGCATAGATTGACATTGTGAGTAGAGGCAACCTAAAGGGTATGCAATGACAGCAATTGAAGTCCAAGCACCCAGCACCAGACCTTGGTGGATGGAGAATGCGGGATGTCAAGGAAAGTCGCAACTATTTTTTCCTCCTCCAGGCGAAAGGCCAGCTGCTAGAGAACGACGTGAGAATCGTGCTCGAAAAGTTTGCTTTGAGTGCGAAGTTCTTGCTGACTGCCAAACCTATGCGCGTCAGCAAAGAGAACTTGGCTTCTGGGGCGGAGAATCAGAAATAGAGCGTGCTGAAGCTGGATTTGCACCCACAACCCCCGTAATTGGCTTACGAAGGCACAGAACAGCCGCAAGTTAAGCCCCATAAACTAATCCATATTAGAAACCAGTATTACCGCTAGGCTACCAACATGAATGAGCACGTCGGTCCAGCAACAAGTATTCATGGTTCAAGTGATGGAGTTCTCATAACTTCCCATGATTATGGCGGGAGAGGCCCAACGATTATCTTCTGTCATGCGACTGGTTTCCATGGGAGATACTGGGATCCTATCTGTAAGCAACTGTGCAATGATTTTCATTGCGTATCTCTTGACTTTAGGGGTCATGGGAATAGTTCTTTACCTTTGGGAACCTCCTTGAGTTGGGTTGGAATGGCTGAGGATCTTTTATCGGTTGTTGCTCAACTCGATCTTGACCCGGCACTCGCTGTGGGCCACAGCATGGGGGCAAGTAGCATACTTCTTGCAGAACAAATTCGCCCCACAACTTTTAAAGCTGCGTGGTTATTTGAGCCGATAGTTATTTCACCAACGACTTTTACTGAGAAGAATTCAAAGGGTGGGACTCTTGCGGCTTCTGCAAGAAAAAGAAAAGAGATATTTACATCTCGCGAAGAAGCATACGAACGGTATGCCTCAAGACCGCCATTTTCAGCAGTAGATTCAGATGCATTGTGGGCGTACGTCAATTATGGATTTAGTGACCACGAGGAAGGCGTGATTCTCAAATGTAGAGGCGAAATTGAGGCCCAAGTATTTGAAAGCTCAGTGACTAATATATATGACAATTTAGCAACTATGGAAACCTTAGTAACCGTTGCTGCAGGGGGAGATAAAGAAGGCCCAGCACAAATAGCACCCATAGTTGCCAACGAATTGCCTAATGGCCAATTCCGCTTATTTGCGCAATACACTCATTTTGCCCCGATGGAAGACCCGAATTTCATTGCTGCTGAAATCCGAAATGAATTAATGAGAACTCTTTAGAAAATTCTAAGGTATCGTCAAAACATGGACGCAAGAACATGGTTAGGTTTAGAACCATCACATAATCCACATCGTTGGCACCTACCAGTCTCAAAAGGTATCTCTACTGGCCACCGAGCAATGTTTGGTGGTAGCGGTCTTGGAGCAGCAATAGCAGCCATGGAGGGTACAAGCGACCGACCCGTTGTTTGGGCGACAGCTCAATACCTTCTGTTCGCTAAAGTTGGGACCGTGGTAGATTTCGATGTCACTCTTGCAGTTCATGGTAAAAAGACAACACAAGCTCGAGCTGTCGGACATGTCGGTGGAACAGAAATTATTACGGTCAACGCTGCTTTAGGCACTCGCTCATACCCTGAGGAGAGAACTTATTGTCTGCCACCAGAAGTTCAAAAGCCAGAGACATGCCCGATAAGAGAACGATTTTCAACTGTTAATGATTCGCTTGATTCGCGAATTGAACAACGATGGGCCTTACCGCTTGGAGCTAAAGAACCAACCGAAATTGAACCTGGCAGAATAGCAGTTTGGAGTCGCATGCCAGAGCTACTGGAGCCATCAGCAGCTACATTTGCTGTGTTGGGTGATTATGTACCTATGGGTATCAGCTTCATACAACAGGGAAAAGCAGGGTCAACAAGCCTTGATAACACTTTGAGAGTAATTGATCTGGTTCCTAGCGATTGGTACTTGCTTGATATCAGAGTCGATGCCATAGCTAGTGGTTTTGGGCATGGTGTTATTCATATTTGGTCAGAAGATGGTGTTTTGTGTGCAATTGGAAGTCAATCTTGCATTGTTCGAAGCAGAGAACCTGGCTCTCACTCTCCACCAAAACGTCTTGTTGAGTCACCCAATAAGTCTGAATAAGATACGGTTAGATTATTTCTCTGAATAGTGTGGGATTACGCTTACCTTTAGGCTGTTTGCCACGTTCATCTTTGATGTCGTAATGTACTGCTAATTCAGCTGTAGTTAAAACTTGCCCATTCCGTTCGAACCTCTGCTCATCTGTGGCAAGTTTAGCTATCACCCGTCCCGTATAGAGCGGGGTTTCGGAGTTCTCTTCATCCAATTCTATGTCACCCTTTTCAATACTTTCTATAATGAATTCCGTTAATACCTGACTCGGCCAAAGACCTATAACGCAAAGTCCATCTTCTTTACCTTCAACTGCAAAATCACGAGTGAGGCGGTCTGTGCCCATCTTAGCGATTCCATAACTTGCGCTCAGGGCGTAGCGTTCAGATCCACTTGAGGAGATATTCACAATAAATTTCAGAGAATCGGTGCTTGTCATCATTAGTTTCGTTGCATGAACACTCGCTATGTATGCTGCACGGAGGCCAATTCCGACTTGGTCATCCCACACTTGAATAGGGTGTTCCCAGAATTTTCCACCCCAAACAGGAGGGTTAGGAATCTTGAAAGCGTTGTTCACATGAATATCTAATCTGCCGTGGTCACTTTCTATTTGTTGATATAACCTCATTATTTGTTCATCGTCTCCAAGGTCCACCGATACCGGTACCCCCACGCCTCCAGCTTCATTAACCATCTTGGCAGTTTCATCGATCGTTAAGGGACCATTCCCTTTTGACCTTCCCGTTATATAAACAGTTGCCCCCTTTTCTCCTAACCCGACAGCGATTCCTCTTCCGATTCCTCGACTAGAACCTGTTACTACTGCTATTTTCCCTTTAAGTTCATTCTCTTTCATTGCATCCTCCTAATTACCCGATGCTTCTTAGGTCAACGACAAAGACAAGTGTCTCATTAGGAGCTATAACGCCCCCAGCACCTTGTGAACCGTATCCCATTGCTGGGGGGATTATTAGTTTCCGGCGACCTCCTACCCTCATTCCCTTGCAGCCTTCATCCCATCCTGAAATGACTTGTCCTGCTCCGAGATGGAATGCAAAAACTTCGCTTCGAGACCAAGATGAATCAAATTCAATACCTGTTGACCATGAGATACCGACATAATCCACACTAATAATTTGCCCTGGCTCACACTCTGCGCCATCGCCGATAATTAAATCATCTAGTACTAATTCAATTGGAGGGCTCCCTTCAAAAGGGACGTCAACAATTGGTTTTTCAAATGAATTCATAAAAGCTCCTCGACTTGCTTTCTTTTGGCTTATTTGGGCTAAAGGGCGATATTAACTCATTCAATAATTTGCTTAATGGACCTTCTGTCCATTCTATCCATTAGAGAATTTCTTCGCTCGCCTAGTTCTTTCCATGTTAAGGAAGGGACATTCTCCCGTATGCCAGCAACTCTTCTGAAGGTTATATCGCTCACATCATCAGCGCTGAGAGAAAACCCTATTTCTGTTGCGACTCGTACTCCGTTTCTGCCGAAGAAAGCAGAGGCGACTTCCAAGAATTCATTGAGTAGGTCCATGTCAGGGTCTAGTTCCTGCATTACTGATGACAGGTAAGCAAAGTTTTTTACGAAAAGCATGAGTTCTTTGGGGATCCGTGCGCCTTCAGCAAGTAGACCTTTGATGAGACCTCGAAATTCATCAATAAATTCTTCTTCTGATAGCTCTAGAGGGTCAAAGTTGTTTCGCTCAAGTTGGAATTCATTTATTAAAAGACCTATGTCGGCATCTTCCGGGAAAGCCCCTAGGTCTTTTATTCCAACGACTTGTGATTCCACGTCACCGGTCATCAGACCGACTACGTACCTGAGAAATGCCTGTCTGCGAGTACCATCAAGCCGACCCGTTATCCCAAAATCTACAAGACCTATTTTCCCTGTTTCATTTAGGAAGACATTCCCTGCATGAAAGTCCCCATGGAAAATACCGTGGATAACAGCGCCCTCTAAGAGGCCTTCAACCATCTGGCGAAAGACAACGGAACTGCTTTCACTGTCGATTCCCATGGCTATTGAATCACCTAATGATACTCCAGAAATCTTAGTCATAACTATCACGCGTTCGGTAACAAGTTCGAGCTCAGGGTCGGGAATTTCCCACTCCTGCTTCAAATTTGAGTACAGAACTCTTTTGATCTCAAATAGGTTAGCCACTTCGAGTTTGAAATCTAATTCCTCGCAGATTGTTTCAGCGAAGAGTTCAACGAGTGCAGGGGGATTCGCAAGTGCAGCGACCGGTATTTTCCCTACAAGTTTTGGAGCGACCCAGGCCATCACTTTTAGATCGTCGATAACTTTTTTTCGTATCCCTGGTCGTTGTATCTTTATTACAACATCTGAACCGTTACTCAGAACTGCCTCATGCACTTGAGCGATTGAGGCAGCAGCGATAGGAATCTGATTCACTGAAACGATATCTGATCTTCTGTTTCCTAATTCGTCGTTGAGGACTTTAGAAACTTCTGCCCATGGCTCAGGGGACACCTGGTCTCTGCATTTTTTGCATTCAGCAACCAGAGCTTCAGGGAAGACCCCTTCCGCTGCTGAGATTAGTTGCGCGAGTTTGACGTAGGTGGGACCTTGAAGTTCGGCAACATGACGAAGCCTTTCATAAAGGAGCGCTTGTTTTTCTGGTTCTTCTGCTTTGCGGTCTCGGATTTTCCACATGATAAAAGCTTTCCCGAAACGGAAAACTGTCGTTAGCAAGCGGGTTAAGGGCGGAAATTTTGGCTTCCTTATCAAGCCTGGTATTGATAGGCGCAGAGCCCGCCGCGTCTCATCTGCTTCCCTGATCCACTGATTGACGACATCTGAAGATTCGTTATTTTCAAGTTTTGATTCTACTTTTACTGTTGTTTTGAAGTCTGTTTGATTTTGTGATTTATCACTTTTACCTTCAGCTAAAATTTTGATCTCAAGTTTTGCCGGACCCCAGATTCCCATTGAAAGAGGTTTCCACTCAACTGGTGACACAAGTTCATATGAAGAAACCTTTTCAACAAAAGAGCCTAAGGCTTCTTGTAACTCAGCGCGGGCAAGTGAGGCGCCAAGGCAGTGATGGGCTCCGGACCCAAAAGCTAAATGAGGGCAGCCACTTTCCCTAAAGATATTGAACTCGAAGCCCTGTTCTTCTGCTTCAGAAAGGCCTCCTGCGTGAAGCCCCAGAAGTACAGTTGATCCAGCAGGAAACAGAATTCCATCTATTACTTGATCAGTCGTGGCTAAGCGACCAGTTGTGCGAACAGCGCTAATGTATCGAAGCGACTCTTCTACAGCTGCGGGAATAAGTGAAGGGTCATTTCTTAATGCTTGGTATTGGTCTGGGTGGTCAGCCAACACCGCAATTGTTGCTCCCAATTGGTTTCGGGTGGTGTCGGTCCCCGCAAGTAATATAGCTTCAACCATTGCGCTCAATTCATCATGCGATAGGCGGTCTTCGTCATAGTGACTTTGAACCAGCTCAGTAAGTAAATCGTCTTCTGGTGCATTGCTCCGCTCGATGATTAGGTTTTGGACGTATGCGTCAAGATCCCTTTGAGCCTTCGATATCTCTCCTAAACGCCCTATGACAGACTCTATATCGGCATCGAGGGCTGAAAATATGATGTCAGCCCATTCGTCAAAGAGTTTCCAGTCATTGTCATCAACCCCGAGGATACGGCAAATCACTGGAACAGGAAACGGGCGACAGAATTCCGATACAAGTTCCCCTCCTCCATTCTCAACTATCTTTGAAACCAAGTTGTCTGCATGACTTTTCATGAATGCACGATGTTTGTTTGTATTGCCAGAGGTGAACGAAGAATTAACAAGTCGCCGAAGTCGTTTATGGTCTTCACCTTCTACGGACAAGACGTTGGGGCGCATTCTGACGGTTGAAGGAATTTCGGGAACAATTCGCTGAGCTTGTTCAAGCATCACGTTCAAATCGGAAATGCCATTTTCCATTTGATCTAATGCAGAGAAGCTTGAAAGTAGTGATATCCATTCAGGATTTCTAAGAATAGATTTGATCTGTTTGTAGCCGAGTACCATCGGTCCAGCAGGCGTAGTAACGACCCAACCTTGACTTGTGATTGACTCTGTGAGAGATAATATTTCGCCAAAGTTTGTGGCCGACAGTTCGACGTACGGAATAGCACCTGGCGCACTGACATCGACTACGTTAGCGGAAGTAGTGGGGTTTCCATGAGTCGTTGTCATTTGGTAGCTTTCTTAATGTTCCCTTGCTTTTAAACAGGTATCGCCACTTATGAAGCGGGGATCTCTTTGTATCTCAATTGATACTGACTATGCTCGAGTTAGTGCCTCTTCAAGTATATTTCTAGCGATACTTGGGCATTCAGCCAAAAGGGTATTAAATTCACTTCGTGACATAGCTAATATGGTTGAATCGAAAGCGGCTCGGACGGTCGCATCTCTTGGTTCATTTAGAATGACGGCTCTCTCGCCAACAACGGCGCCAGGAGCGATAGATGCTATCAGCTTTCCGTCTTTCTCAATAACTAACTGACCATGGACCAGTAAGAGAACTTCATTTCCGAATGCACCTTGATGCATAAGGATGCTTCCCTTTTTCACGTCTATGCGAGTCGTTAGTCTGCAGAGGGTTTCAAGTTCTTGAGGAGTTGCTGAGGCCGCAAAGGCAAAATCAGCGTATTGTAAATGGTGAGTTGATTTCTTTGCCATTATTAATCCTTTGTTCGGGGGGTGGCCATATTTAAGGCCATATGTATTCTGCCTCATTTGAGCAGTTAATGCTCGTGAAGAGGCGGTGTCTTTTGTCACTATGCAGGATGTCACATTTTAATGTAGGTGACAGTTGCTCAATGCTGTCAAAGAAAAGTGCGAAAGTACTTCAATAAACGCCTATTGTGGAACTATGTCAGAAGATGAAATTGTGTTTTGGGATCGTGCTGAAAATCCTGAATTCGAAGCTTGGTTGAAGGCGGCCGAAGCTGTTGTAGGAGAAGGTAACATACAGGAGGTCTTGCACTCTGATTTAGCAGGTGGCTTACACATAAACCCCATCTATACGGATGAAATGACTGATAGCTCATTAGATGAGGTGTCAGAAGGTGTTGGTTTACGTTCCTCAAATCCGGCAGGGAATATTAAAGGTTGGGATATTCGCCAACGTCATTGGATTACGGATGCTAGCTCAGCGAATTCACTAATTCTGGAAGATCTCTCTCGAGGAGCCAGGAGCATCGAGCTGGCAATTGAGGAAACTGAGATGATTCCATTTCAGAAAGTTCTAGACGGGATTATGCTTGACATGGCAGGAATCGGTCTCTCGTGTAGCCGTGAAAGTCTTTCAGCTGCTTCTCAACTAGTTGATTATCTATCGAATAAGTTGCCGGAATCATCTGGAAATATATTTGATCTTGGGGTTGATCCTCTCGGGGAACTTTTGAGTAATTCACTTGAAATTAGTGATTTTGAATCGTATCTCGCTGGTGGCGCTGAACTAGCGGGCGAAGTTTCTAACAACTTTACGAAAGCAACTACATTCCGAATTAATGGTTTGAAATACGCGCAACTCGGTGCTGATACAGTTACGGAAATTGCTGGGGTTCTCTCAACGGTTGTTGTTTATTTACGAGCTATGGAAAGAGCCGGTATCGGGATGGAAGTAGCTTTGAAACAGTGTTTGATTATTGTTTCAGTGGGAACTGATCAATTTCTTGACATTGCTAAACTGCGCGCATTGAGACTTCTTTTACTGAATATTGGAAAGGCCTGCGGGGTAGAGAGCTTTCAAATAAAAATACAAGCTCAAACTCCAGATTATTTAATATCTCGAGATGACCCGTGGGTGAATCTGTTACGAACAACAGTTAGTTGCTTTTCTGCGGCTACTGGCGGAGCTGATATCATTTCCATTCCTGCATTTGATAGTGCTTTCGGAATACCAAATGAATTTGGGTTGAGGCTAGCCAGGAATACTCATCTAGTGCTTATGGAGGAATCAAATGTCCATCGGGTCGTAGACCCTGCTGGTGGGTCATGGTATGTTGAGTCACTCTCGGCTGACATAGCAGAGAAATCATGGGAAAGATTTCAAGATTATGAATCAAGTGGGGGATTCAAACATCAAGTTATTTCGGGTTCTTATGCCGAACAGGCACATCTCTCAAGAGATGATTATACATCTCAAGTCTTGTCCGAAGAGAAGGTTCTAATTGGAGTGAATTCATTTCGGGAGGAATTAGCAACTGAGCTCCAAAGGGATCCCTATCCTAGGTCAGTTAATAATGGCAATAGTGAGCATCTGGATTTCAGAATTTCAGACATATTCCGAAATGCTGAGGAGACGTAATGCCGGTTCCTGATTTTGGCTCCATTCCCTTTTCCCCTCTTCCTGCAACAGATGGCCATAAAGCCAGTGACTGGAATGATTTGCTTTCTAAGTATTTAAAGACAAGTCCAGAAGAATATGTCTGGCATGCCCCTGAAGGAATTCCCATAAAGCCGCTTTATACAAAAGATGATCTCCAATCCCTTGATTTCGTTCATACTTTGCCGGGTTTCCCCCCTTTCTTACGAGGCCCTTACCCAACCATGTATGTAAATCAGCCATGGACAATTCGCCAATATGCTGGATTTTCTACAGCTGCTGAATCTAATGCCTTTTACCGTCGTAACTTGGCGGCTGGACAAAGAGGGCTTTCTGTAGCTTTTGACCTACCAACTCACCGCGGATACGACTCTGACAACCCGAGAGTATCGGGAGATGTGGGTATGGCGGGAGTTGCCATTGACTCCATCATTGATATGAGGCAATTATTTGATGGGATCCCATTGGATAAAATGAGCGTCTCAATGACTATGAACGGGGCTGTTCTTCCAGTTCTTGCTCTTTACGTCCTCGCAGCAGAAGAACAGGGAGTGTCTACAAAACAACTCGCTGGGACAATTCAAAATGACATTCTAAAAGAATTCATGGTCAGGAATACTTTTATCTATCCTCCGAAACCTTCAATGCGAATTATCTCTGACATCATTTCGTTCACGTCAACAGAGATGCCAAAGTTCAATTCGATTTCTATATCGGGCTACCACATGCAAGAGGCAGGAGCGACTCTTGACTTAGAAATGGCATACACCCTTGCAGATGGAGTTGAATATATCCGCTCTGGGCTTGGTGCAGGCTTGGACATAGATGCTTTTGCTCCTCGATTAAGTTTCTTCTGGTGTATTGGAATGAACTTTTATATGGAAGTCGCTAAATTAAGAGCAGCTCGGTTACTTTGGACAAAGCTTGTTAGCCAATTTCAACCTAAGAATCCTAAGTCACTATCTTTACGCACTCATAGCCAGACTTCCGGTTGGAGTCTCACTGCTCAAGACGTCTACACGAATATTATTAGGACCTGTATTGAAGCTATGGCCGCTACACAAGGGCACACGCAATCCCTCCATACAAACTCATTTGATGAAGCACTAGCATTACCATCAGAGTTCTCAGCCAGAATTGCAAGGAATACACAGCTTTTCCTTCAGCATGAATCAGGTACTACTCGAGTTGTTGACCCTTGGGGAGGCTCATATTACATTGAACGCCTCACCCATGACTTAGCTAATCGTGCATGGAAGCACATCTCGGAAATAGAAGATGCTGGTGGGATGGCAAAGGCAATCGATCTTGGAATCCCTAAATTGAGAATTGAGGAAGCAGCTGCGAGAACTCAGGCAAGAATTGATTCTGGAGTTCAACCAGTCATTGGAGTAAATAAATTCAGACTTGATAAAGAAGATGATGTGGAAATTCTCCAAGTTGATAACCGCGAGGTCAGGCAACAACAAATTCAACAACTTATCGAGCTTAGAGAAGCAAGAGATGAACAGGCATGCCAAGCCGCACTTGAGCGTCTAACCAATGGAGCTGAACAAGACGGAAACCTGCTTGCCCTGTCCATAGATGCAGCCCGAGAGTTTGCTACCGTTGGAGAAATCAGTGATGCTTTAGAAAAGGTATTTGATCGGCATAAATCACAAATACAAATAATTTCAGGAGTGTATCGTAACGAAGTGGGAGAAAATAACGAGCAAATAGAGTTAGTACGATCAGAGACGAAAGAATTCGCAAAAAATCACGGCCGCAGGCCAAGAATACTAGTTGCTAAAGTAGGGCAGGATGGCCATGACCGAGGGCAAAAGGTCATAGCCACAGCTTTTGCTGATTTAGGCTTTGATGTTGATATAGGCCCCTTGTTTCAGACCCCCGAAGAAGCTGCTAAACAAGCCGTTGAAGCTGATGTCCACGTTGTTGGCGTCTCCTCTCTTGCCGCAGGCCACTTAACACTTGTTCCAGAGTTAAAAGCCCAACTAAGTGATCTTGGGCGTGACGATATCCTTATCGTTGTAGGTGGGGTAGTGCCACCGCAAGACTTTCAAGAACTATATGATGCGGGCGCAACCGCCATTTACCCACCCGGAACTGTCATATCTGAAGCAGCTATTGATCTTCTAAAGTCGATTGGCTAGTTATGCAGGATAATGAGTTGGAACTCATCACGACCGGTGTTATCTCAGGAGATCGAACCTGGGTATCAAAGGCGATAACACTTGTTGAGAGTTCTAGCACTTCAGATTTGGAGACTGCTGACAATCTTCTTAAAGTCATTTCGTCACGAACAGGAACAGCTCTCCGAGTGGGGATTACCGGCTCTCCCGGAGTTGGGAAAAGCACATTCATTGACGAATTAGGAAGTTATTTGACGTCAAGAGGGCACAGAGTTGCTGTGCTTGCAGTCGATCCGTCAAGTTCAATTTCTGGAGGCTCAATACTAGGAGATAAGACACGGATGGAGCGTTTGTCCACCGACCCAAATGCTTTTATCAGACCCTCACCATCTTCAGGGGTTTTAGGGGGTGTCTCCAGGGGAACTCAGAAAACAATGCTTATTCTCGAAGCAGCCGGCTTTGATGTGATTTTGATAGAGACAGTAGGGGTAGGTCAGAGCGAAGTCACTGTATCGGAAATGGTAGATTTTTTTCTTCTTCTGTTATTACCAGGGTCGGGGGACTCTCTTCAAGGTATAAAGAAAGGAGTTCTGGAGTTAGCAGACCTGATTGCAGTCAATAAAGCAGATGGAGAAAATGAACTACGCGCTAAACAATCAGCGCGAGATTATCAATCAGCTATGGCGTTATTATCGAATGCTGGGTCACACTGGGCTACACCTGTTCTCACTTGTTCAGCGTTAACAGGTCAAGGAGTTTCTAATATTTGGGATCACATAAGCGATCACCATACACATGCTCAAGAGACTGGTGCTTGGAGTAAGCGAAGGTCACAACAGCAGATTCGATGGATGTGGTCCATGGTTGAAGACCAGTTAATACATAACTTGAGAAATGAAGCCTCTATTGCTCAAACAGTCTCTGAAACCGAAGAGCAAGTATTAAATGGTGATCTATCTGCTACCGAAGCAGCAAAAGCGATACTCGCTTTATTTAAAGAGTCATCATAAAAGGAGCTCAAGCCCGATGCTTTCGCACCGGGCTTGGCTTGATTCCAGTTGGGGGACTGGAGAACTAAAAGTCGTCAGAGAATTCAACTTCTCCTTCAACCCCGACTTGGTAGGCAGTTACAGTTTTCTCAAAGAAGTTTGTTAGTTCTTGAACATCCTGTAATGCCATAAAGTCAAACGGGTTTTTTGAGCCGTATATTGGTTCAATTCCTAATTGTTGGAGTCGTGAATCAGCAACAAACTGAAGGTATTCGCGTGTATCGGAAAGGCTCATTCCAGTAATCCCGCCTCCAAGGACGTCATCTGCAAATTTCATTTCACAATCTACGGCCTCGCTTAACATTTTTTTAATATCTTCAACTAAGTCTGTTGTCCAAAGTTCTGGCTGTTCATTCCGAACAGTCCGAACGACCTCAAATGCGAAATTCATATGGGCACTTTCATCTCTGAAAACCCAATTTGTTCCCGCTGCTAGCCCATTTAACAAACCTTTATCTCTCAGGAAATATACGTATGCGAAAGCGGCAAAGAAGAAGAGTCCTTCTATACAAGCAGCAAAGCAAATTAAATTCCTTAGGAAGGTGCGTTGTTCATCCTCGTTTGTGAGTTCGTCTAGCGACTCCATCGTTCCCATCCACTTAAAACAAAAGTCTCCCTTTTGTTTGATCGAGGGGATATTGTGGATAGCTGCAAAGGCTTCTTCACGTTCTTTCATATCTGGTATGTAAGAATCCAATAGGGTTAGATAGAACTGGACGTGAAGGGCTTCTTCGTAAAGTTGCCTACTCAGATACATTCTGGCTTCAGGGGCATTGATATGTTTGTATAGATTCAGTACGAGGTTATTTGAAACTATTGAGTCACCTGTAGCAAAAAATGCTACTAGACGACTGATTAGGTGCTTTTCGCTTGCTTGCATGTTTCTCAGATCAACATGATCATCAGAGAAATCTATCTCGTCTACAGTCCAAGTATTTTTAATAGCATCTTTATACATATCAAAAAATACTTGGTATTTCATTGGTCGTAGCGTGAGGTTGAAGCCAGGGTCCAAAATATTATCTGGTCGGGCTGCATGGTTTATGTCATGATCAATCTGTTCACTTGTTTGCAATTCGTTGGGGTCAATTGCAAAACTATTTTCGTTGGCAAGGGCCATTTCTTTATTATCCTTTATTTGTTTTCGGTTATTGACATGAGTCGCATGATTCGGGGTTTTCTAGTGAACAAGCGAGCTCTTCAGCTGTTTTATTAGTTAGCCCGTCCCCCCCTGATGGTGTTGGGCTTGTAGTAGTGACTGTAGTTTGATTAATTCGCGTAGCGGGGCGAGACCTCAAGTAGTAGGTTGTCTTAATTCCTGACTTCCATGCAAACATATACATAGAACTAAGCCGGTTTATCGTTGGTGATTCCATGAAAAGGTTTAATGATTGACTTTGGTCAATATAGGCGCCTCTATCAGCAGCCATTTCGATAAGGGATTTCATTGGTATTTCCCACGCTGTTCGATACACAGACTTCAAGTCGTTAGGGATTCTTTCAATGGTTTGCACAGAACCTTCACTTCGGATTAGTTCTGTTCTCATTTCTTCATCCCATAGGTTTCGCTCTTGCAACTCATGGACGAGGTATTTATTGATTTGCATAAATTCTCCCGAGAGAGTTTCGCGTTTAAATAAATTAGAAACCTGGGGTTCAATACACTCGTAGCATCCAGCTATTGAAGCAATTGTTGCAGTGGGAGCTATAGCTATCATAAGGGAGTTTCGTAGCCCGTGCTCTGCAATTCTTTGGCGTAGGCCGGTCCAACGCTCGTGATCTGTTGGTTCAACCCCCCAAAGATCAAATTGGAGGTCGCCTTTGGCAGCTCGCGTCATTGCAAATGTATCATGAGCACCATTCTTTTCAGCGAGTTCAGTTGATGCCCATAAGGCATTGAAATATATTTCCTCGCTTATTCTTGCTGATATTTCTTTTGCTTCTTCAGAGTCAAATGGAATCTGCATTTTGAAGAAAACGTCTTGTAGACCCATCATGCCCAAACCGACTGGCCTCCATTGGTTATTTGAGTTACTTGCCTCGTTAATTGGGTAGAAGTTAATATCGATTACACGGTCAAGAAATGGGATTACTTGCCTTACAGTTTTTCCTAATTCTTCATAATCAAATGCTGCTACTTCGTCGGTAGTTACGAAAGATCCGAGGTTCAGAGACCCTAAGTTGCATACAGCTGTTTCTGATTGGTTTGTTACTTCAATTATTTCAGTGCATAGGTTTGATAAGTGCACTACACGAGTACCACCGTCGTAATCGTTCTCAGATTTCTTATCAGAGGTTTGATTGCATTTTTGATTTGATGAGTCCTTGAACGTCATCCAACCATTTCCAGTTTCAGCTAATGTCCGCATCATTTTTAGATAAAGATCTTGAGCATCAACTTGTCGTTCGTATAGTTCTGCTTCTTCTGCCTCAATGTATGCTTTTTCAAACTCCTCGCCGAATAAGTCAGTTAGGTGAGGGACTTTTTGGGGGTCAAATAAACTCCACTGCCAATTGTTTTCAACTCGTTTCATGAAGAGGTCTGGTACCCAGTTTGCAATGTTTAGGTTGTGAGTTCTTCTTGCATGGTCCCCAGTATTTTGTTTGAGTTCTAAGAATTCTTCTATATCGTCATGCCATGTTTCAAGGTAGATGCAAGCAGCACCTTTTCTTCTTCCCCCTTGGTTTACGGCGGCGACTGAGCTATCCAGGGTTTTTAACCAAGGGACTATACCGTTTGAGAGCCCATTAGTACCTTTAATAAGGCTTCCTTTACTTCTTATGCGATGCCATGCGACTCCGATACCACCGGCAAATTTTGAGAGCTGGGCGATGTCTGTATATCGCTTGTAAATTCCTTCGAGTGAATCTTCAGGAGAATCCAAAAGATAGCAACTTGAGAGTTGTTGGTGAGTGGTTCCAGAATTGAAAAGTGTGGGACTAGAGGGAAGATAAGCTAGGGAGGACATTAAATCATAGAATGCGACTGCTTCATCAACATCTTGGGAAAGTCCGCAAGCGACTCGAAGAAAGAAATATTGTGGCGTTTCTATTACATCTCTAGTCTCTGGGTGTCGTAGGAGATAGCGGTCGTAGACTGTGCGGAGGCCGAAGAATTCAAAGTTCTTATCTCTGCCTGAATTTATTGCGGCGTTAAGGGTAGAGGCATTGTCAAGTACAAAAGCCAACGCGTTGTCACCGATTACACCGAGTTCGTGGCCTCTTATGACCGATTCAGTGAACCATGGGATATTTTGGTTCCGGACTTCTTTATCTATGTATGTGGATAACAGGCGCCCAGCAAGTCTTGAGTATCGAGGTTCTTCAACAATTAATCCAGCAGCTGTCCGTATTGATAACTCATCAAGTTCTCTTGTAGTCGCTCCATCTGCAAGCGCTGATATTGTTCGTGTGGCGACTCGCATAGGGTCTACTCCCATAAGCCCTTCAGCACAACGCGCTACAGCGTTTACGATTTTGTTGACATCTACTTCTTCAAGGTCTCCGTTTCGTTTACGAACACGCATTGTCGTACTTTGTTCAGACTTAGCTTTTGCCCCGTTCGCGTTTTCAGAACCGGATCCCTCAATTTCAGTTGGCCCGGTTATTACCTGAACGCTACCTTGGTCACTTCCATCGAGTTTTTCTTCTGTAGTTTTTTTGTTATTTTCTTTCTCAATGGATGGTTCTGATAGTGCCATCATTTCTCCTCAAATGTCCCCAACTAGAGAACCAGTTTTATGTGGTTCTTGCTCTGAATTCTCTTCCGCTACTCTTTGGATTCAAGACTTCAGTTACCCAACCGCTTCTCTTCATTAAAAAGTGGTTGGAATATAATTACAGCCGTGTAACTACACCCGTGTCAATAGTTGTTGAATATTTTTTTAGTTTTTTTATTCAGAGGCAAGAAGGTTGTGTTCTGAGATGATAATCCCGTCAGCGTCCGAGTAAATCCAACTTCTCGGTTTTATTGGAATTTGTGCAATAGTTAACTGGATATCGACTTCGCCGCGATTCCTTTTGATACTTTTCCTTGGGTTTGTTCCGAGAGCTTTTATACCTATAGGCATTTCTGAGATGACTGCCGAGTCTCTGATGTATCCATTCACGATGATACCAGCCCATTCATTTTCAATGGCTAACAAAGCTAACTGATCTCCAACTAATGCGCAGGCTCGGGACGCTCCTCCGTCTATTACAAGAACTTGATTATTTCCTTCTGTTTCAAGTGCTTGACGAACTAAAGAGTTGTCCTCCGGTGCGAGGATTGTCTTCGCTTCACCGAAGAATGTTGATACTTCACCATAGGAAATGAAATTTTCCATAAGCACAATTGATTCAGGGTACTCATCAAGTAGGTCAGCTGTTGAGAACGACTGCATGCTCAAGTTTTAGCAGGGATGGTGTTCGGAAGCACGTTTAACTCGGTAGCTTTTACAGAGGCCCAGATTGTATTTCCTAAGGCAATCTCTAATTCCTGAAATGATGCAAGTGTTATTGTTGCATGGCAATCAAATGAGCCACTCAGTTTGATTTTGACTAAGTTATCCTTCCTGTCAAGGCCGGCAATCGTGGTCTTCCACTTGTTGCGAGGAGAACCAGTTGGGGGAGAAAGGTGGAGTGAAACAGCTGAACTAGGGAAACTTATTTGTACGTTTCCGGAGTGATGTTGAGGCAATTGGAGACGTTCGCCACAATCAGATGTAAATTCAAGGCCTGTTGCTACCCCTGAGATTAGGTTTAGGTCAAAAAACTTACTTAGCCATGGGCTTGCAGGCCGTTGAATGATTGATTCCAAGTCGCCAAACTGAATGACCTGATTGCGTTCAAGAGCAATTATGTAATCTGATAGTTTGAGCACTTCAACAGGGTCATGGGAAACAAGCAAAAGTGTTGTGTCTAGCCTGTGAAGTATCTGATGGATTTGATTTGCTGACTCAACGTCAAGTGCCGACGTAGGTTCATCAAGTAACAGTAGTTTTGGCCGCCTGGTTAGAGATCGAGCTAAGGAAACGCGTGCAGTCTGTCCTCCCGATAGTTGCTTCGGGTATTTATCTTTGAGTTCTGATAACCCAAAATCTGCAATGGTTTCACTAGCGAGCGAGCGAGCATTTCTTTTTGAATATCCTTTTGCTCGGTAGGGGAAAGCAACGTTGCCTTCAACCGTTAAGTGAGGAAACACGCTTCCTCCCTGATGTTGTAAGACAAGTTCTCTGAGATGTGGCGCAAGGAAGAATTCTGAAACTGGTTCGTCGAAGATAGCTTCATCAATCTTTAGTGAGCCTGATAATAGACATTCGTGGCCGGCAATCAACCGCAGTAATGTTGTTTTCCCCGATCCGTTTGGGCCTATAACTGATATTCGTTTATGGGTCCCAGTTTCAAATATATAATCAAACTCTTCTGTTCCAAGTCTAGTCTTTCCGGATAAATAGATTCCTGTCATCTGCGACCTAGCCAGTTCCCTCGAAGTGTGACAAGAACAAACAGAGAGATCACCACCATTAGCATGCCTATCACCATTGCTCTTTCAGGATTGGTTTCTAATGCCACAAATAGTTGCAAAGGTAAGGTTCGAGTTTGTCCGGGGTTATCACCTGCAAATGTAATTGTCGCACCGAATTCGCCGAGTGCTCTTGCCCATGAGAGAGCGACGCCAGCTAATATTGAGCTCCGCAACATTGGAAGAGTTATCATGAAGAAAGTTCTTGTCGGAGTAGCTCCTAAGTTGAGTGATGCTTCCTCTAATTTTGAATCTAGTTCAGTAGCGGACGACTCAATGGATAGGACAAAGAAGGGCAGAGCAACGAATGTCGCAGCTATTATTGCACCTGCAGTTGTGAACGGAAGGGTTATTCCAAACCAGCTATTTAATTTCTCTCCTATGAAACCTTTTCTTCCCAGTGCAAATAGTAACGCTGTTCCACCAGCAACTGGAGGGAGAACCATAGGCAAAAGAACAATTGCTCTTACTATTTTCAACCCTTTAAATTTAGCTTTAGCTAAAACCAAACCGAGTGGGATTCCCAAGATCACGCAAATGCAAGCAGAACTTGTTGCAATGATCATTGAGAGACTGATAGATCGAAGAACAGTTTCTTCCGTTGCTATTTGAGCAAAAGATGACCAGGGGGTGCGCTGAGCTAAGCCAAGAAATGGGATTGCAAGTAATGCAAAACCTAAAGCAGCTACTACCAGAAGACCAAAGGGTGTCGGTCGGTGAATTGATCGCATCATTGGGGTTCCCCGAATCCATGACGATTTAGGATTCTTTGCCCGTTGGGAGAGAGAATGAAATCAACGAACTCTCCCGAGGGGGGTTTTGCGTTGTCCATTATCGCAATCGGATATCTAGTTTTTATCTGTTCACTGTCTTTTATTGGAATTGAAACAACTCGGTTTGTCACATCAGTGACATACACGACCCCTGCATCAACTTCTCCCAATTCTACTTTTGTTCTGACTGATCTTACATTTGGCTCCCATGTTGCTGGTTGAATCTCAATGAGTAATGAGGTAGTGATTTCTTTCGTGAGACGGCCGCACGGCACTTGTTCCTGACAAAGAGCAACGATGTTTCCCTCGAGGTCAGAAATCTCTTTTATTGATGCTGGGTTCCCAATGGGTGTAATTATGGTTAGGTAGTTTGTAGCAAAAATAGTTTCGTCATGCTGGGTAAGGCGACCAGACTGCTTAACTCGTTCAAACGTCTCTTCGTCGGCAAGTGCAATTACGTCTGCTGGGGCACCGTCTTCTATTTGAGCTGCTAATGAGGAGCTTCCGGCAAATGAAAGTGTAACTTTATTTCCTGTTTTATTTTCAAACTCGTTAGCTATCTCCTCAAACGCTTCTGTTAGGGATGCAGCTGCTAGAACTTGGAGGCCGTCAGATGATGCAGAGCAGGAAAGATTAAACCCTAATAACGAAATTACGAGGCAAGTAGTTGCGAATAGTTTCATTTTGAAAATTATCCTTCGGTGTGAAGTCAGGGGAGTTCAACAACAACATTTGTTGATTTGATAACTGCTGCGGCAATAACTCCAGGTTTAAGTTTCATTGCCTCAGCGGCCTCTGAAGAGATCAGGGAAACTATTCTTTGGCCGCCTGCTTGTATCTCAATTTGAGCCATTACATTATCTTTTTTTACATTTGTAACTATGCCTAAAAATCGATTTCGGGCAGATAAATGCGAAGTGACAGAGGGGTCGTTGTCAGACTTTGTTAAGAAACTGGCAAGATCTGAACCTTTGATAATTCTGTGCCCTCCGCTGGTTCTACTAGATGGAATTTTTCCGTCATCTATCCAGGTTCTTACTGTGTCAGTACTAATTGCAAGAAGGTTGGCTACTTGCCCGATACGTAAATCACTCATAATCAGAAAAAGATAATAATTTCATAATTTTATTATAATAAAATCTATGAAAATACCATAATAAACACTGCTAATTCTTTTCCTTCAAGATTATTTGAGCTTTGTACGTATTTTTTTTGTAACCATCACCAAAGATCAAGACCGAACTCTCTACGCTTTCTCTATGTCCTTTGATTTAATTCCCTTGCAATCTCCAAATGATGATCTTATTGATGCATGTGGCAATGACCCTGGTCAGATTTGTGAATGGGTTTATGATGCTTCAGGAAATGCAACGCTTTCATCAATAATCGGGTGGGCTGTCGATAAACCATTGACTATTCTTATCGTTCTCCTGGTGGCCTTCGTAGGCTCAAGAATCGTTAAAAGAGCTATCGTCCATTTTGGCGAGCGTCTCACTGCTGAGAGAGAAAACCGCGCACTTGCACAATTACAAAAGATTAAAGGAATCGAAAAGATTACAGACAAAGTTCGAGCCAGCAATGTCCTTCAGGGCGAGCAATCGGAACTAAGGACGAAAGCTAGGACTGAAACTTTAACCTCCGTCCTTTCAAGTATTGCTAATTTAGTAATCTGGACTGTAGCTGTGCTCATTTCACTTGGTGAAATAGGTATAAATCTCGGACCACTAATTGCAGGTGCCGGTATTGTCGGAGTCGCAGTTGGATTTGGAGCTCAATCTATCGTTAAAGACTTCTTATCAGGAATGTTCATGCTTGTGGAGGACCAATACGGAGTAGGAGATTCCGTTGATGTTGGCCTCGCCTCTGGAACAGTAGAAAGAATGACTCTCAGAACGACGATACTCAGGGATACAAATGGGAGTGTATGGTACATTCCAAACGGTGAAATAGCGAGAGTGGGGAATCGGTCACAGGTTTGGTCAAGAGCTGTACTGGATATAGACGTTGCCTACGATACTGATTTGAGAAAAGCACAGCAGGTCATGCAAGACGTCGCCGATGATCTCTGGCACGATGATAGCTTCGTTGAAGGAGATATCATAGAGCAACCTAAAGTTACGGGAGTTCAGAACCTCGGTATTGATGGTATTACTCTTCGGCTGGTTGCGAAGACAGACCCATCCGAGCAATGGGCTGTGGCACGTGAGCTAAGGATTCGTATTAAAGAAGCTTTTGATGCGGAAGGTATCGAGATGCCATTCCCACAGCGCACTGTATGGGTTAAGCAAGAAAAGTAAATTGACGTTAATCCAGGTTGGCTAGAGAACTTTGTGCAGCCTCAAGATCTGCTTCCGCTAAAGCAAGCAAGTTGCGTGTTTCCTCAATGATTTCTGGTTTAGCATTCGACAGATAACCTTCATTGCTCAACCGCCCTTTGAAGCCATTAATTTGCTTTTCTTTCTCAACGATCAGTTTTTCAAGACGAATTTTTTGAGCTTTCAAGTCTATATCACTATTTAAGCCTGAGATTTTGATTTCTGTTCCTTCAAAAGTAATCACAGTAGAATCAGCAGACGGAGCGTCTAGTAGTGGTTTGACTTCTCCGATACCCGCAAGAACCTGAACATACCCGTTTACCCTATCGAGTAGGTCAAGTACCGGATCAGGGGCGTAAAGTTCAATAGTTTGTTTTGGTTTGACTTTTTGTTCTGCCCTCGTAGACCTGATAAGCGAAACGAGTTGGTCTGCACTGTTGAAGTCACCGATGAGAGAGGCCGAAAGACTCTGAGTTATCTCAATTTTTGGCCATGAAGCATTCGCAAGTATCTCTGTATCAGGCAGTTCTACACCGTTGATGGTAGAGCTCGTTGCTTGACGAACGTGCGGCCAAAGAGCCTCAGTTACAAACGGGCAAACCGGATGCATTATTCTTAGTACGGCATTTAGAAGGTTAGCTAAAACCATTTGCTGTTCAGGGTCAGTATCAATAGATGGCTTTACAGCTTCCAAATACCGATCGCAGACGTCGTGCCATACAAAATCATAAAGTGTGTCGGCAAAGATATTAAATTGATATTTCCCTATTGATTCCTCTAATTTTTGGACCGTTTCATCTAGTCGCGCAAAAATCCATTTATCTATGAATGGCCTATTTCCTAGATCAATGTCCGAAACGTGCCCTTCATCAATTCTATTTAATGCAAATCGGGTTGCATTCCAAAGCTTGTTGGTGAAATTTCTTCCTAAATCAAACTTGGATGACGTGTTCCTCGCAAGCGGTGTTTGTTTATTGGGTTCAACAACTCCAGAAGCAGCACCGTAAGCGCTGACCATTTGCTTGCTGTCATCTTGTGGAGAGACTTGAATAGGGGCAGCAACTAGATGTCCCGCTTGGGTGCGCACGAATTCTGGTTCAAATGATATTCCTGAGTGCGGGCATACCATTTCAACAGGCATCCGAACATCTTGAGTATCAGTTGTCATTTGCACCAAGGTAAATCGCATTGCGTCTGCCCCATGGCTGAAGATTATGTCACGAGGATCCACTCCGTTACCTAGGCTTTTTGACATCTTTTGACCATGTCCATCTTGAACCATTGCGTGAATGAAAACGTCTTTGAAAGGGAGGCGTCCGTTGAGGAAGTAGCGATTAAACATGACCATCCTGCTTACCCATAAGGTAATGATTTCGCGTGCGGTTGAAAGCACGGATGTGGGATTATAGAAATCTAGCAAACCCGCAGTCTCAGGGAACTCTTCAGGCCAAGGCCATCCCATCGTTGATAAGGGCCAAAGGGCGGAAGAGAACCAAGTGTCCAGCACATCCGGATCACGCTCAAACCCTTGACTTTCAAGAAGGTCAATTAAATCAGATTCTGAAATACTTTCAGGTCTTTCCAGTCGCTGTAAGGTGCTCTGAGGGGGTACGCAGATAGATTCTTCTATTAGTCCCTCTTCGGTTCGTCGTACTTTGTGCGCAGCACCTTTTCTTACCCACTCGCTGTCAGTTACTAGACAATCACTCTCGTCTGCTTCGACTTCAGTTTCATTTTCTGGGACTGTTCTTACCCATACTGGTATTTGATGCCCCCACCATAATTGTCTTGAAATACACCAGTCTCTAATTCCCTCGTGCCAGGAGTAATATGTCTTGGCATATCTCTCAGGATAAAAAGTTAATTCTCCGTCTCCATCATCTTTGCCGCGGTCTTCAACATCGTGAGGGAGATCAGGAGTCTGAGAGGGGTCCTGAGCCCGCAAAGCAGAACCGCGTAACTTGTCATCTGTGACGGCAACATACCATTGGGAACTCAGCCACGGTTCTATGGGTACGTGGCTTCTGTACGAATGTCCAACAGAGTGAGTGTAGGGCTTCACGTCAGCAAGTAGCTTACTTTTGCTAAACCATTCAATGATTGCAGTGCGAGCATCATCTCTGCTGAGACCAAGAAACGCTTTAGCTTCTTCTGAAGTATCATCCCACCCGTAATTCTGCGATATTGATGCGTCAGGAGCCATTACATTAATAACATCCAAATTGTGTCTTACACCTATCTCCCAGTCATTAGGATCATGGGCAGGTGTTACTTTGAGAAAACCTGAGGCAAATTGTGCTTTCGGATCGCTGCTATCAGAATCCGCCATGATTACGTAGTCGTCAGCAATGATAGGGATTAATCTTCCAACAATTGGTAGACGAATCATTTTACCCACGAGTTCGGATGCACGAGGATCATTTGGGTTCACCGCCACAGCTGTGTCCCCCAACATCGTTTCAGGTCGAGTGGTAGCAACAGTCACATACCCCGTGTCGTCCTCTAATGGATAATTGAGGTACCACATCGATCCTTCAATTTCTTCCATTTCCACTTCGTCGTCTGCCAAAGCTGTCATTGTCACTGGATCCCAATTGACAAGCCTTTTTCCTCTGTAGATCAACCCATCTTTAAAGAGAGTGAAAAATGCGTGCCTGACGGCTGTTGCGCAGAGATCATCCATCGTGAACCTAGTGCGATTAAAATCGCATGATGCGCCCATTGCGATTAGTTGATCAATAATGATTTCCTCGTATTCATTCTTCCATTCTTGGGTTCTTTGAACGAAGGCTTCTCTTCCTATTTCAAGACGTGACGTTCCATCATTAATTAGTCTTTTCTCAACAACAGTCTGTGTGGCGATTCCTGCATGGTCTGTTCCTGGCATCCACAACGTTGAATACCCCGCCATGCGATGGTATCTGGTTAGAACATCTTGCAATGTGTTATTTAAGGCATGACCTAAATGGAGAGCAGCGGTAACGTTCGGTGGCGGGATAACTATAGAGAAAGCCGTATCACTGGATGACCCTGCAAGGGCATCAAATGATCCCTTTTGGCTCCACAGGTTACTGATTGCTTCTTCAACATCTGAAGGGTTGTACGATTTCTGAAGTTTCTCTTGGTTAGTCATATCTGCATTCTTATGGAATGTTAATGGCGAATTTCCATTATCGCGTAGACTTTCTAGAAACAATGAGACGTATATCACTATTTATTTCTGCTTGGACACCCCTAGACTTAAATAAAAGCTAAGAGGTAACCAATATGAGTGAATTTTCTTTAAAGCTGAGCGATGACCAGATCGGTTTGCAAAGTTGGGTGCATGGGTTTGCTGAAGATGTAGTGAGACCTGCTGCAGAAGAGTGGGATGAGAAGGAAGAATTTCCTTACCCAATCGTTCAACAGGCTGCTGAGATCGGTCTATATGGCTGGGAGTTCATGGCAGAAATGATGTCTAATGACCCCACAGGTCTAACAATGCCGGTTGCAATAGAAGAGCTCTTTTGGGGCGATGCAGGAATTGGGATGGCAATTATGGGGTCAGGTTTAGCGGCTGCAGGAATCCTTGCTTCAGGTTCTCGAGATCAAGTAATAGAGTGGGTCCCGCAATGTTATGGTGACGCAAAGGATCTCAAGATTGGAGCATTTTGTGCCTCTGAGCCAGATGCTGGTTCAGATGTAGGTGGCTACAGACTCTCTGCAAAATATGACGAAGCTTCAGATGAGTGGGTTCTCAATGGGACCAAAGCTTGGATCACTAATGGCGGGATTGCAGACATACATGTGGTTATCGGGGTTGTGGACCCCGAACTAGGGTCGAAGGGGCATGCTAGTTTTGTCGTTCCCCCAAACACTCCCGGTCTTTCTCAGGGGCAAAAATATAAGAAGCATGGTATCCGTGCCAGCCATACGGCTGAGGTCGTGCTTGAGAATGTCAGGGTTCCAGGTAGATGTTTATTAGGTGGGAAAGAAAAACTTGATGAGCGTCTTGCGCGTGTGAGAGAGGGTAAACGAGGTAACGCTCAAGCAGCTATGCAAACGTTTGAAGCTACAAGGCCAGCAGTTGCAGCGCAGGCTATCGGTGTCGCTCGTGCAGCGTATGAGTATTCTCTCGAATATGCCAAAGAACGTCACGCGTTTGGTAGGCCAATAATTCAAAATCAGGGAATTGCCTTCATGCTCGCTGATATGGCAACGGAAATTGATGCTGCAAGGATGTTAGCTTGGCGTGCAGCATGGCTCGGAAAGAATGGGCAATTTGAGAACGCAGAGGGTTCTATGGCTAAATTAAAGGCCGGAAGGGTCGCTACTTGGGTAACCGAACGGGCAATACAAATATTGGGAGGCTACGGCTACACAAGGGAATATCCAGTTGAGCGATGGCATAGAGACGCAAAAATACATGACATTTTTGAGGGAACAGAGCAAATTCAACAACTAGTTGTCAGTAGGGCTATTTCTGGGATGCGTATTGAATAATACACTTCCAGCAGTTTCGTTATCAGCTGTACCGTCCCGGCGAAGAACTACGCTTGACCTAGCAATCGAAATAGAAAAGAGAGGATTCTCAGGAATTTACTGCCCTAGCTTTGGGGATGCAATGGGTCTTTGCCAGAGCATTGCAGAAAATACTAAAAATATTCCATTTGGAACCTCAATCGTAAATATTTATACACGCCACGCCCAAGATTACGCTTCATCAGCCTCCTACATACATGAAATATCAGGCGGACGCTTTCGTTTTGGCGTAGGTGTCAGTCACGCACCAATGAATGACCGGCTTTCGGTTTCTACGGGTAGACCTCTTCAAGACACTGAAAAATTCATTCACACATATAAGGAATCAAAACGCGTAGGAGAATTACCTCCCATAATTATTGCTGCCATGCGAGACAAAATGATCACGTTAGGTGCCCGAGAATCTGACGGAATTGTCTTCGCAAATGCTGCGAGAAGCGCTATCGCAGGATCTTTGCAGCGAATGAACGAGAATCAAAAACCTCAAAGTGATTTCTTTATTGGTGGCATGATTCCAACCTGCATCTCCACGGATAGAGAAGCAGCTGCGTCGGTCAATCGAAAGACACTTAGCATGTATGTTGGCCTGCCAAACTATCGCAACTATTGGAAATCAGTTGGCTATAAGAATGAGATGGAACGAATAGAAGTAGCGTTATCCAAGAAAGATTATGCCTCCCTGCCAAGTTTAATGACGGATGAGTGGTTAGAAGATGTATCTCTCTTTGGGTCATCCTCCGAGGTCAAAGAAGGCATAGAAAAGTGGTATGAAACTGGTTTGGAAACCCCAATCTTGGTTCCTTCTTCAACAGATGGAGGGCAGTTCAAAGCCTTTGAAGAATTATTTGACCTTTTTACTTAGTCAGGGACCCGCCTGCCCACCATTGTTCGAATCTTGGAAGCATTGCTCTGGAAACTAATTCAATGATGGTTCCACTCTTCGGGGCAACATAGGTATACCCTCCGTAGCCTTCTTCCGGAGAGGTAGAGGCTGCAAGCAAAGTCCATCCTTCTTTAAGAAAACGTTCAGTCTCATTGGCGACATTATCTACCCAGACTCCGACATGGTGGACTCCAGAATTTTCGCTCCCGTCCCAGACTGAATTAGTTGGCCCTTCAAGGAGTTCAAGATGTTGTGGACCTTCACAAGAATAGACAAATTTAAGCGGAAGCTTTTGTTGCCCTTCAGATGGAGTCCAAACTGATTGAGCTTCTGTGTGTACTGGTTCCGCCCAGGTGATGTCAAGAGATGAACCCATTTCATGCATAGCTTCCTCAAGGTCCGGGACACGAATACCTATGTGGTAGATGTCTTGAAAGTTGAACATGTGTTACCTCTCTAGATGAGATTCCAAAACTTGATCCATTAATAACTCATTAGGAATGTTTTGGTAGCCAATCTTCCTGTCAATTTCCTCATGAAGGTGCCAGATTCTTCGCTCTTGATAACTGATTGGTATTCCAGATAAAGCAGGTGATTTCAAAGACTCCCACATAGGTGCCATATTGTATTTATCTTCGTCCATGATTTGATTAAATTGTTTTGCTCGTTTCTGCCAGTGCTCCGGTATCGCATCCCCTTCCCAATCTGCAGGACCGTAATACCACCATTCAAGAAGCGTGGTTTCGATATCTATAGGCCAAAAGAGAAGTACAGGATAGCCAAAAGAACCGAGAGGAATGATCGTGTTAGGGAAATAGCTAACTGCTGTGCTGGTGCAATCTAACATGTCAAGATACTCCTGACTTGTTGATTCCATAGTTTTAAAGTCGCCGTTGTCTAGCGGTTTCCAATCGTCCCACGCCTGCATCACAGTCAAGTCAACGTGTTGATCTGAATAACCAGTTATCATTCGACTGTGTCCACCGGCGTATAGGCCCATTGCTGCCCTTCGGCTATCAAGAGTTGCCCAACCTTCTTTATTTGAATGAATGTGCTTGAAATGGTAAACCTCAAGAAACGCTTCGGCGGTTACCTTCCAGTTGCAAGGAATTACGATGCTTTCACGGTAAACCTCTTTTAAGGATAGATTATCCAGCGGCTTTAACATCTCTGCGGCTGTTCCAATAGATGTGAGAAGTGGTTCTGCATTGGGGTTTTTATTCACAAAGATAAATCCCTCAAAAGTTTCGCAACTAACTTTTGGCAAACACCGTTGCGTTCTATCTAAATCTACGAAGTCATGTTCATCAGGTACGGCTACCAGTGAGCCATCAGTTATGTCATAGCTCCAAGAATGGTATTGACAGCGTAGCCGTTTTGAGGAGCCAGCCTCGTCTCTGACCACTGGTGCGCCTCGGTGCTGACATGTATTGTAGAAACAACGAATTAAGCCGTCTTTTCCTCTAATTAGGAGCATTGGCTCTCCTAGTTTTTTGAAAGTGAAAAAATCCCCTACATTTGGAATCTGGTCTTCTCGTCCTGCGACAACCCAAGAATCAGAAAAGACATGCTTTTGTTCTAGGTCATAAAATTCTTGTGATGTGTATCGACCT
>Ga0208130_1000142_pt1 | contig 38296 bp, 36 predicted proteins | sample ETNtaG_31_FD_185771 | JGI IMG/M metagenome (GOLD analysis project Ga0208130, IMG submission 185771) | Marine microbial and viral communities from oxygen minimum zone, Eastern Pacific Ocean - ETNP201310SV78 (SPAdes) (version 2) | ecosystem: Environmental > Aquatic > Marine > Oceanic ... | reverse complement strand
AACCCAGTCGACTCGGCCGTTTGAAAGCTGCTTTTCGTAGTTTCTGGTTTCCTGGGCCCGGTGATTTACCACTGTTCTTCGCGTGGGCGCGTGGTGAACATAACGGTGAGTCATGTGTTGTTGGTGCAACTTTTACCTCTGCGCCTGCTGATGGCATGGCCGGTATAACGAGTTGGCCGCTCGCTGTTGGTTTACGTCAACTACTTGATGGACGTATTAGCACTGTTGGTGTTCACCCTCCCGAAACTGTTATAGAACCCGAACATTTCTTTACCATGCTCGCCGACGCCTGTGACCCGCCAGTTAATGGGATGGAAGAACTCATTGTTCAAGAAGTAAGTAATGCTTGACCGTATTTGGATCCGTGATCACAACCTAAAGTAACTGTCACCGAGTCAGGTCCGCGTTCGACTGCTATTTCTAACGCTGCGGTTACGTTTAACCCTGTTGAGGGTCCACAAAAAATTCCTTCTTCAGCAGCAAGTTTTTTACATGTTTGAAACGCCTCGTTTTCATCAATGGCCCGTATTTCGTTACATCGGTCAAGGTTGAGAAACGGGGGTGTGAATCCTAAGCCGATTCCTTCGATCCGGTGCGCCCCGCCTTGCCCAGTAGTTAAGAAGGGTGATTGGAGCGGCTCTAAAGCTATGAGGTCTGGTTTTTGTCCTGCATGGTTTAACCCTTTGGTTGTTCCGGTAAACGCACCGCCGGTTCCTACCGCTGCACAGAAGACGTCTATATCTGCCCCGATTTGGTTAGCAATTTCTTGCCCAACAGGAACGTATCCTTCGATCACGTCGGGGGATCCGAATTGGTCGGCGTAAAAGGTGTTTGGTTCTTCCGCTATTTCATATGCCTTTTGTTTCATCGCAGCGATGAGTTCTGGCTTGATTTTTCGCTCTTCACTAGGGATCACGATTACTTCGGCTCCGTAAGCGCGCATAGCATCAAGTTTTGATTGAGCAAACGCGTCTGAAGACACGGCAATAAATTTGATTCCGCATCGGGCGGCAACATGCGCTAACGCTGTTCCGGTGCTTCCGCCGGTGTATTCGACCATACGGTCTCCTGTTTTGAGGTCGCCGCGTGCGAAAGCGTTTTTTACTACACCGTATGCCATACGGTCTTTGTAGCTTCCGGTCGGGTTGCCGCTTTCAATTTTTACCCATACTTGCCCTGAAGAAGGGGCAAGGTTTTTTAGTTGAACGATTGGTGTTCCCCCAATGGCATGTTCCAGATAGGGGTCAGAAAAAGGCGCCATAACTCACCGTTCTGATTCTTCAGTAAATGTTGTGACGCATCGAATCATACAACTAGCTTCTGTTTTGTTTTTTATTCTGTTTTTTGGCTTTGTTCTCACGGAACACCCACTGGGTTTTCACCCATGCATGTTGGCCTTGGAAATTAAATTTCCTTTCACGTGATTTCATCTGATTTACCCTAACACCGGGTCATACCAGCGGTTGCCGGCCCAGATACCTGCAACGAGGCAAAGAAGTGTGAAAGTTGTTATGACTGCTAACCCTAAATTACGGTTTAACCGTTTTCGGTCTATTTCTTCTATAGCCCACGCGAGACAAGCACCACCAAGCAGCCCCCCGAGATGTCCACCAATACTGATCCCTGAACGGCCAAAAGTAAAAATCAAGTTAAGAATAAGCAACCCTCCGATTCCTGACCTCCAGGGGCTTATTCCACGACGTTTTTGATGAATGAAAGTCGCGGACATCAATCCAAATACTGCTCCAGAAGCACCTACAGTAAGTGCAGTTGGGTCTAAGAGCATCACCCCGAGCGAGCCAGCCGCTAATGACCCGAAATAGAGACCGAGATATCTGCTTCTCCCATGTAGCCGTTCAAGTTGTTGACCTAAAACCCAGAGTAAGTACATGTTTACGGCAAAGTGTAAAAGTCCTGCATGTAAAAAGGCTGAAGTGATAAGACGCCACCATTCACCTTCAGCGACACCTACGTCTATCAACTGGCTGGCTTCTCTTATTCTTCCGAAACCAACTAGTCCATAATCTAAAGTTGAGCTTCCCCCTCCAGAACTAACAGATCCTCCACTTATCAATATCCAAATAAACGCTAAAGCGTTAAGCGCTATGAGTGCTCTGGTTGTTATTGGGTCCCCAGTAAAACTTCTTAATTTCCTTTGTGTTCGTTTATCTATTGGCGAAACCGAAGCGCAAGAGGGGCAATGAAATCCTACGGATGCGTTTCTCATGCAGTCTGGGCATATTCGGCTGTTGCATCGTTGGCACCGAACTCCAGCTCGGCGATCTGGATGACGGTCGCAGGTTTCTGATTCGTTCATGATGGAGACAGTATCGTTTCGTTTCTTGTTATAAGCGGACAATTACAGGAATTGACTCTGGGTTAGTTACCCATGCGAAAAGCATGAGAAGTGGTGATTCGTTTGTGATTGTTGCATGCCGTACCCCTGGCTCATGCAAGAGTACTGATTCTGGTTCATGATGGCTCCATTCGTCTCCTTTTTGCCATTCGGCATGACCAGCCACTGTCCAATAAATTTCTGCAGCACGATGCACATGCGGGGGATAATTTATGTGAGGGCCTTGAAGAACAACGCCGGCGTAAATTTGATCTGAGGAGTAGAGCGGAGTGGGTAATGGTTCACTACGATTGCCTTTCTGTGAACCAATGATTGGAGCAAACGCATAGTTGTCTCGTAATTCATCCATATCGGGCTCACCAACATGTTCTTCGTAAGGAATGCCCCAACTAAGACGATCTGCGGATAATGAAACGATGTCCGCGAGTAAACCGGACCCTTTAGACAGCGTTTTTGTGAAATGTTTTTCCACTACGGGCAAGGAGTACTGTTCGCCTGTTTCTTGTGGCTGGGCGTCTTCCAGTCCTGTTTGTAGAAGATTCATCCAAGGGGCGAGTGCGGGGGTGCGTTTTATTTCGTTATCTGCGAGGAGGTGGAATGCTTCAAGGATTGGCTCTGACATGCGTTATTTAGGTTCCGGTAAAGGTCGCTTTACCTGGGCCATGTTCAAAGAAGGTAGCAATGCCTGTGGCTGCATCATTTGTGTCAAATAGGTCATCGAACATTTCCCCTTCGAGGTCTAAGCCATCGGGAAGCGTTCCGTCAATACCGGTATCTATTGCAGTTTTTGCTGCCCGTATCGCCAGAAGAGGTCCTTTTGCGAGTTTTTCTGCGCGGGTCATCGCTGCTGATAGAACTTCTTCGTCTGACACGACTGCATTAACTAGCCCTAAGTTTTGTGCCTCTTCAGAGTTGAGTTGTTCTCCCTCAAACACAATTTCTTTAGCGCGAGCAGTTCCAATTAGCCGAGCGAGTCGTTGTGTCCCGCCAGCACCTGGAATAATTCCTAAAAGAATCTCTGGTTGCCCGAAAACAGTGCTCTCGCCAGCTATCCGGTAGTCGCAACACCACGCCAATTCTGCTCCGCCTCCAAGTGCGAGTCCGTTCACTGCTGCGATGGTTGGGCAGGGAATTCCTGCGACAGCATCAAATGCGTCTCGGAATGCTTTTAAAAGTGGTTCTCGAGTGGCAGGGTCAGTGAATTCCGATATTTCAGCGCCAGCCGCAAAAAATCTTCCTGCTCCGGTGATCACTACAGCTCCAGGTGGGTCAGCCGTGCAGGCTTCAGCAGCGATAAGTAATTCTTCGAGTAAAGCTGTTGATAATGCATTTACCTTTGGTCGATTTAAAGCAATTTCGACTACAGGGGCACCGTCTTCTATTGGGTGAGTTGTTACTTGTAGGTTCTCAAAGTTGTTCATGTTCTAACAGTATCCGAAGAGTGAGTGGAGGCGCCTAATTAAAGGCTTACAGAGGTCTCGTTTTGCTCGAGTGTCTCTCCAATATTTCGAACGGAGGTTACTCCGGGTACTCGGTCTTTTAATATTCGTTCAATACCGGCTTTGAGAGTTTGGTCAGAAGCTGGACAAGTTATGCATGCGCCAAATAACTCAACGGTCACTTCGCCAGTTTCTTCATTCACTTCGTGTAAAGCAATGTCTCCTTCGTCAGCTTGGATGGCTGGACGGATAACGTCAATTACTTTTTTCACTTCCTCGTTTAAGGAGTTTGAATTTTCAGAAGCAACATCTAATGACATAGTTTCATTCTCGCATGCCTTAACCTTTCTTCCTCCTCATAGATTAGAGAAATGATCAAAGTTCTGGTTTTTGCGCATCAAGGTGGATGGGATGAAATCCTGATTGTTGCTGGCCCATTAATTGTTGTTGCGGCATTACTTTGGGTCGCTGACCGTCGAGCACGAAAGTTGGAACCGCCAAGCGATCAGGAATAAGAGATATTTGCTCCTAAAGATCTCAAATTACCGACAAGATCTTGATATCCACGGGATATATGGTAGGCATCACTAATTCGGGTCTCTCCTTCTGCTGCGAGCCCTGCTACGACCAGTGCCGCTCCTGCCCTAATGTCATGGGCTCGTACGGGAGCTCCAGATAATGCTGGTAACCCTCGGACAACGGCGTGATGTCCCTCAATGCGTATATCTGCTCCTATGCGTACAAGTTCGTCCGCATATCTGAATCTGCCTGAGAAAATATTTTCCGTAACTATTCCTACTCCTTCAGCGACGGAAAGCATGGCGACAAAAAGTGGTTTGTAGTCTGTAGCAACACCCGGGTAGGGAAGAGTGGAGATGTCTACAGAATCTAAACGTTTGTCTGCCGATGCTTGTAGTCCTTCGACAGAAGGAGAAATGGACATTCCCATCTCGTTGAGTTTGCGGATGAGCATGTCCATATGATCTGCTCGAGCTTGCTTGATTTCTATCTCTCCGCCTACTACTCCTAAGGCGGCAAGATATGTTGCTGCTTCAATGCGGTCAGGAATAACGGTGTGTTCTGCGGGATGTAGCTTTTTTACTCCGGTGATTGTTATGACTGATCTTCCTGCTCCGCTGATCTCTGCACCCATTTGGTTTAGGAAGTCAGCTAAATCAGAGATTTCTGGTTCTCGGGCAGCGTTATCAATGACGGTGGTTCCTTCTGCCAAGACTGCGGCCATAAGCAGATTTTCGGTTGCTCCTACGCTAGGGAATTCGAGTAGTACTCGTGTGCCAGTTAAGCCACTTGTTTCTGCTTCGATGTATCCGTGGCTAGTGGTAAAGCGTGCCCCTAATTCTTCGAGACCTCTTAGATGCATATCTATTGGGCGGTGTCCGAAGTCGTCACCTCCAGGAACAGAGACTCTTGCTTGACCAAAACGTGCCAGTAAGGGCCCTAGAACTACGATTGATGCGCGCATCCGTTCAACTAATTCGTAGGGCGCTTCAGGAGTAAGTGATTCTGGAACTTCTATGTCGAGTTGATTTTCGTTGAATGTAACAGAAGCCCCCATGTGTTCTAGGAGTTCTGACATCCACTTCACATCAGCAATTGCTGGGACATTGTGAAGCGTGAACTTTCCTGGAGCCAAAAGGCAAGCTGCCATTAACTTCAAAGCAGAATTTTTTGCCCCGGCGACTGTTACTGATCCGTGCAGAGGTCCTGATTTTTGAACAAGGATAGGATTATTCTCAGAAAAGATTTCATTCTTCACCTATTAAGTATGCTTTGTTGCGCACCAGACTGAAAGGCGGCTTCTTTATTCCTACGTTTTCTCACACCGTTTTTGTTGATAACGCTGGCTTATCTGAGCTGCGTTCACCGCGCGATGACTTGGTAAAAGAGGAAGTTGAAAGTGAAAATCGGTTTGGTTTTGTCCATGGCCCCTTTGAGCATTACGAAAGAACTTTGGTCGTCGAAGAAGGAGAAAATCGTCACAAAGTGACAGAGTCTTTTGCGTTTCGTCTAGCCATCCCGATTTGGCGGCCGTTGTTCAATTTTTTGTTTCGACGCAGCCTTCTTAACCGCAGTATTCCTTGGTGGGCTCCTCCGAATCGTCTGAGTTCTCGAGCGGCGAGAGTTCTTGCTCTTCTTGCGGCTGTGCAAATTGTTGATGGATATCTCGGGACAGTTATCACTCAAACCATTACTTTTGCGGCAGATGAGTTTGATCGTGGAACAACTGCTCAAGGTATCACGTTGGCTGTTGTTCGAATTGGGGTCTTGGTTGCTTTAGGAGTCATGTTTGTTGCGGATAAACATGGAAGAAGACGACTGCTGATTTTCGCTACAGCTAGCGCTATTGCGCTGACCGCCCTCGGCGCTTTTTCTCCCAATCTCTGGTTTCTTGGTGGAACACAAATCGTTGCTCGTGGTCTTACAACGGGAATGGGAATACTTATTGGTGTGATGGCTGCTGAAGAGCTGCCTCGTGGTTCGCGAGCTTATGGCGTGAGTTTGTTATCTTTATCGGCCGCCTTAGGGGCTGGAATGGCGGTGTGGGTTCTTCCCGTAGCGGATTTGCATCAACAGGGCTGGCGTATTGTGTACCTTGTTCCTCTTCTTTCGCTTCCGTTGATCGCGGCAGTGGGCCGCCGGTTGCCAGAAACTTTAAGATTTGAAGCCAACTCTGAGATTGAGAACCTGAGTTCCGAACAAAAGAGTCTTGAATATCGACGACTCTTTTTACTGGCAGTAGGAGCTTTCCTCTTTCTCTTCTTTGCATCTTCCGCTAGCCAGTTTAAGAACGATTTTCTTCGTGATCATCGCGGGTACAGCGCAGCAGGAATAACTATGTATACGCTGTTGACTTCTACTCCAGCGGCAATCGGTATTTTTTGGGCGGGGAAATGGGCTGATACTCGCGGAAGACGGCCAGTAGGTGCTTTAGGTCTTGTTGGTGGAACCGTTTTCCTTACGGCGAGTTATTTTGCTTCAAGTTCACTGATGTGGGCTACTCATTTGATGGGGATCGTCATTGGTTCTCTAACTGTTGCTTTAGGCGTGTATGGACCTGAACTCTTCTCGACTCGTCATCGAGCTAAGGCAAATGGAACGATCGTCACCATTGGAGTGTTAGGCAGTGCTTCAGGTTTACTTGTAGTTGGTTTACTCCAAGATCATTTCAATAGTTATGGTCCTGCTTTTTTGATTGCAGCAATCGGTCCTTTGTTGGCTGCTGCTCTGGTTTTAACTCGGTATCCGGAAACAGCTCAGACTGAACTTGAGGAACTAAATCCTGACGATATTGAAATTGAAGATTTTTGATTAGAGCTGGTTGAGCCATTCAATGGCTGCTTGACCTATTCTCTCATCTGCTCCTTTGAGGTCATGGCGCTTCCCCTCTATATAAACGGTGGTTACTGGTCCAGAGATTTTTGGTAGATGTTGGGAAAATTCTTCGGGTGTTCCAAATTCGTCTTTATCGCCGGAAATAAATAGACAAGGAACTTGAATAGAGGGGAAATGGTCCACACGAAGGGTTTTAGGTTTTTTTGCTGGATGTAAGGGGTAGCAAATAAGGATCAGTCCTGCGGCTGGTAAACCCTCTGCTACAGCCATTGAGCAGACTCTTCCTCCCATAGAGCGTCCCCCAAGAATAAGATCTTGACTTTCTACTCCGTGTTTTTTTGACATTTTTTCTACGGCATCTTTGACTTCTGATACCAAATTGGATACCGGAGCAGGGAAATGCTTACCTTGTTTCCGGTATTGAAAATCGAATCGTTCTACTGGTAATGGATGTAAAAGTTTTTCCAAATGGCAAAGTGTGGAATGATTTCGATTTGATCCAGCTCCAGGGGTAAGAAAAAGACCGGAGTAAGAGCGGTTTTTGTCTGACATATTTAAATTCTAGAACCACTACTAGTATTTATTCCATGAACGAATTGTTGGATCACGACACCCGTGTTGCCACTATGACCGGAGGAATGGTTCCTGATGCTCCAAATTTTGGGGGAAGTGAACGTTTGCATCCTGATGGACGACCCAAAGGAGAATTCCGTGATGAATTACGAAAGATTCCTAATTTAAAAAATTCTTGGACTGTCCTCTCTTCCCTGCTGACACCTATTTTTTTGATTTGGGGAGCGATAACGGTCAACCATCCTCTTTCGTGGGTTGCTGCTGCTTTATTGATGGGGATCTCTCAGAATCGTTTATTTATTCTTCATCATGAGGCTGCCCATAGAACGCTCTTTAGTAATCGGAAGATCAACGATTTCATCGGGATTAATGTAATTGGTCTTCTTACTTTCGGAACGGGAAGTCATGGTTATCGCATTGGGCATATGAATCATCACCGCGATGAATTCGGTCCCAAAGAGCCAGATTTTCTGCTTTATAGTTTCTATCCAATCTCTAAATCTTCTATGCGGAGAAAAGTGATTCGGGACGCGACTGGTGTTTCCGCTTTTCGCATTCTCCGTCCACGTTTTCAAAGGTTGAATGAATCGCGGCACCGAAAATTAACGATGATGTTTCTTTTCGGGCAAGCCGCAGTTTTTTTAATTTTTGCTCTTGTCGGCCACCCGTGGCTTTATCTTTTTCTTTGGATAGCGCCGTGGGCTTTTATCTACCAAGTTCTCAACCGGCTGCGCGCCATTGCGGAACATGGCGGTATGACGAGAGCGAAAGATCGTCGATGCACGACCCATCAAGTTAACCAATCACTGCTTGCTCGGGCTTTAATGACTCCTGTGGGGGTCGGATATCATCTAGCTCACCATGTTGATATGACAGTCCCGTGGAGAAATCTTCCTCGCCTTCATCAAGCTTTAGTTGAGGATGGTTACCTTACGAAAGAGTTGATTTGGCCAAATTATCGAACGTTATGGAAGTCGATGTTGAAGAATGCTGGTTAAAGCATCAGATTTAAACCATTTGTCGTAAAACTTCAGTCAATGTTTTTGCCAAGAGTTTCAGATCTTCGTCGCTGGTATCTCCTTCTGCGAGAAGGTCGACCAGTTCATTTGTTTTTTCGCCAAGTAAGTTCCAAGTCACCGGGTTAAAGCCAAAAGGCGGTCGATGGCTTACTAAGAGTGGGGCGTAAGCAAGGATTTCTTCTACTCCGCGATTGTCTCGTGGGTCTTTTCTTAAACGGTCACAAGCCACAAAAACATTTGAAAGTAATGCGTTGGCATCAAGGCCTTCAAGTTCTGGCCGGTCGTCATTAGCTCCTTGAAATGCATCTAACGCTGCTTCTACCGCGTCTTCATCTTCAACTAGCACTAACAAATCTCCTGCTTGGTCGAATTCGTGTGGGATTCCTAAGCGTGCAAGCATTTCACTAAATGCTGTTTGTTCATCTGCTGCCCAGCCTTCGACTTCATAAGCAATTTTTTCTGCTTCAGGGTCGAGAACTGGTCCCCCGGTTTCATCTGTGGCGTCAATAATTTTGTCAACGTCTTCTTCATCTGCTGCTCGAACCACCAAAGTGGCCCCTAACCATGAATGTGCAATGTTTTGACCAGTGAGTTCTTGGTCAAGAGCTCGCCTGCTCTCCCCTGCCCATTCATGAAGTTCATAAACAATTTGTTCTTCATCTGAACCACCTACGTTGTCTAACTCTGTAGGGGCGTCATCAACGAGTTCTATGCCGCAATCAACACATACCGACACGTCTTCTGCATATTCTGTTTGACATTGAAAGCACCAACTCATCGTGCCATCTTTGCATGATGCTCTCTTAACCCCAACTTCAGACCTGGTTCTTTAAAAGAAATAATCACTGCGGCATTTCATAGCGTGTAACACCGTTTACTTTCCACTAGGTTCAAGAAGTATGAATTCTCTTAACGAAACCTCAGAACGTAACCTCGCCCTTGAATTAGTGCGAGTAACTGAAGCTGCGGCTTTAGCAGCCTCACGATGGATGGGAAGAGGTGACAAAAACGGTGCAGATGGTGCCGCAGTCGACGCAATGCGTGAAGTTCTCAACCATGTCCAAATGGATGGGTTAGTCATCATAGGTGAAGGTGAAAAAGATGAAGCCCCAATGCTTTTCAATGGAGAAAAAGTAGGTGATGGCTCTCCACCTCAAACCGATATTGCTGTTGACCCAATTGATGGAACTACCCTTACCTCGCTTGGTAGAGGAAATGCTTTAGCAGTTATTTCTGTTTCGCCAAGGGGAACAATGTTTGATCCAGGGCCATGTGTTTATATGGAGAAAATTGCTGCTGGACCTGATTGTCATGGAGCAATAGATATAACCCGCTCAGCAACAGAAAATTTGCAAGCGATTGCTGAAGCTAAAAGAGAATCAGTGCGCGATATTACTGCAGTGATTCTTGATCGCGACCGCCACCATAATTTGATCAATGAAGTCCGTGCCGCTGGTGCTCGTATTCGTCTAATTCCCGACGGCGATGTTGCTGGAGCGATATCAACTGCGTGGCCTGATTCAGGAGCAGATGTTCTGTTCGGAATTGGAGGCACTCCGGAAGGAGTTATTTCCGCTGCCGCTTTGAAATGTATGGGCGGAGTGATGCAAGGTCGTCTCTGGCCACGTAACGAAAGCGAACGAAAAGAGACGATTGATAAAGGCTACGATTTGGATGCTGTTCTAACTATTGAAGACTTAGTTTCTGGAGATAGTTGCTTTTTTGCGGCCACCGGAATCACCGACGGAGAGCTGCTCAAAGGTGTGCATTACTCCGGAGGCAAGGTTCATACCCAATCATTGGTTATGCGGTCTAAGTCTGGAACTGTGAGACAAATTGATGCCAGCCACATCATTGATAAGTTGGAATCAAGCGATTCCTAGAAGTTAAATCAAGCGTTAGCTACCTGTAACCGAAGTTCGGCACGTGCGAGTGCGTCGGCTGCTTCAACATTCTCACTATTTTCAGAGAGCTGTGCTTCCGCGTTTTCTTTTGCTTGCTCTGCACGACTTACATCAATCTCAGTTGATTTTTCTGAAACATCAGAGAGAACACTGATTTTTGTTCCTGCGACTTGAACAAATCCTCGATGAACAGCGAATACGTCTCGATCGCCATCTGGCCGTATAACTTCAACCGACCAGACAGCAAGCACTCCAATGAAGGGCACGTGACCGGGTTGGAAAGCAATGTCTCCACCCTCCACTGTTCTCGCTATCACCATTTCAGCTTCTCCGCTGTAGGTAATAGCTTCTGGAGAAACCAGCTCTACTTGAAACGCCATAAATTAACCTTCGAGTTCTGCTGCCTTGCGTCGAGCGTCATCCGCCCCACCAACATTCAAGAATGCTTGTTCGGGGAGATCATCTAACTCGCCTTCTACAAGCGCCGCAAAAGAGTCCACTGTTTCTTCAACAGGAACGGTAACCCCTGGAAGACCAGTGAATATTTCAGCAACGTTCATTGGCTGAGAGAGGAAACGCTGTACTTTTCGTGCTCGAGATACGGTGACTTTGTCTTCTTCAGATAACTCATCCAAACCAAGGATGGCAATAATGTCCTGTAGCTCTTTGTAGCGTTGCAAGATTTCCTGCACACGTCGTGCTGTTTCATAGTGTCGGTCACCCACAACTTCTGGGGTCAGAATTGTGGAAGTTGAGGCTAGTGGATCAACCGCTGGGTAAATTCCTAACGCGGCAATGTCACGGCTCAATTCGGTAGTTCCATCAAAGTGAGTGAAGGAAGTGAATGGAGCTGGGTCGGTGTAGTCGTCAGCAGGAACGTAAACAGCTTGCAGTGACGTAATTGAACGTCCACGTGTCGTTGTGATCCGCTCTTGGAGTTGACCCATTTCGTCAGCGAGAGTGGGCTGATACCCCACTGCTGAAGGCATGCGGCCTAAGAGGGTTGATACCTCTGACCCTGCTTGAACAAAGCGGAAAATGTTATCGATGAAAAGCAATACGTCTTGACCTTGTTCATCACGGAAATACTCTGCCATGGTTAGAGCTGAAAGAGCTACACGTAGTCGAACTCCTGGTGGTTCGTCCATTTGTCCGAAAACAAGTGCTGCTTTTTCTAGCACTCCCGATTCTTCCATTTCAAGGCGAAGATCTGTTCCTTCTCGAGTTCGTTCTCCAACTCCGGCGAATACAGAAACACCGCCGTGGTTCGAAGCAACACGGTTGATCATTTCTGTAATAAGTACTGTTTTACCAACGCCGGCACCGCCGAAGAGGCCGATTTTTCCACCCTGTAGATAAGGGGTGAGTAGATCAATAACTTTTACCCCGGTTTCAAACATTTGAGCTTTTGGTTCAAGAGAGTCAAAAGATGGGGCACTTCTATGAATTTCCCAACGTTCTGCGTCGATCGCTGCAGTTGCATCGTCTAACCCTTGTCCGGTGACGTTGAATACGTGACCGAGGGTGTCGTCCCCGACTGGAACTGTGATTCCTTTGCCGGTGTTACGCACTTGGGTGCCTCGTGTCAAACCATCTGTTGGCTTCATGGCAATAGCTCTTATTCGGTTGTCACCGATCTGTTGAGCTACTTCCGCCACGATGGTGGTTTCAACACCGTCTAACTCAACATCAAACTCGAGAGCTGTGTTGATCTCTGGTAGTTCTCCTGGAGGAAATTCGGCGTCAATTACCGGTCCGGCAATACCGACGATGCTTCCTGGTTGAAGGTCTGTAACTGTCATAGTTGCTCCTGGTTGTCTCGTTCTTTCTAGTTTTCTGCCCCGGCTGGGACTAAGTCTTCAGGTTGTTCGTCATCACCTAACGCTTCTGCACCACCGATGATTTCCATGATTTCGGTTGTGATTGCGTCTTGGCGTGCTCTGTTCATTTCCCGATCAAGTTTCACGATCAACTCTTCAGCGTTGTCTGTTGCTGATTTCATTGCTCGTTGACGATTTGCGTGTTCTGATGCCGCCGACTCAAGTAGCGCTCCAAACAATCGAGCTTCTACGTAGCGAGGCAATAGTGATTCGAGCACAGCTTCTGGTGATGGTTCAAATTCGAACGAATCTGTGTTTTTTGAATCGCCACCGCCTTCAGTAGCGATCGTTTCTGTGCTTTCAAGAGGAAGGAAACGTCGAGTCGCTACTTTTTGGCTTCCGATGCTTAGGAACTCGGTATAAACCAATTCAACGCGATCGATATGATTATCAATGAAAAGTTGTGCCACTGTTTCAGCTATTTTCCGGGCATCTTCATAAGTGGGGTTATCGCTTATTCCTTCTGTGAAGGATTCGACTTTGTAATTGCGGAAAGCAAAATAGTCACGGGCTTTTTTCCCAATAACAATGAGAGAATATTCGGCGCCTTCAGAGCGAGCGTTCTGAACTTGACGTTCTGCTGCTCGAATCACTGAAGAGTTATAAGGTCCCGCAAGACCCCGGTCAGAGGAAATGACGATAACACCGACTCGTGTTACTTTTTCGGCTTTTCGGAGGAGCGGGTGATCGATTTCTGCACCGCCTGCAGCCAAATTTTCGATCACTGTAGTGATTTGTTCAGCATAAGGACGGGCTTCTCTCGCTCTCTGTTGGGCTTTAACTACTCGAGTCGCGGCGATTAATTCCATGGCGCGAGTAATTTTCTTTGTATTTTGAACGCTGTCTATTCTCCGTCGTAGTTCGCGTTCTTTACCGCCAGCCATGCTTCACCCCCGCTGAATAAGCACGCGTAAGGTCTACTTCTTGAGAACCAAAGCGTTGAAGGGGTGAACGACTAGTCATTAAATCACTCGTTATCTGCGGAAATATCTTCTTCTGGAAGAGTGGTTTCCGCATCAACTATTGCTGACTGAGTGTCTGTAGATTCAGAATCTGGAGCTTCTTCGGAAATCTGGGATCCGACGAATTGTTCAGCGAATTCTGAGATAGCAGCATCAAAGGCTTCTTCGTCTTCAATCGCTCCTGATTCTTTTACAGATGCGAGTTTGGCTGCTTCTCTTGTTCGGAACCAGTCAAGTAATTCGGATTCAAAGCGTTGAACATCTTCTACTGCTACACCGTCGAGGTGTCCTCGTGTGCCCGCCCAAATAGAAATAACTTGCTCTTCTACGAGAAGCGGTGAGTTCAGTCCTTGTTTGAGGAGTTCAACGAGTCGATAGCCCCGATCTAACTGAGATTGAGAAACTGCGTCGAGATCAGATCCGAATGCCGCGAAAGATTCGAGTTCACGGAATTGTTGAAGATCTGACTTGAGAGTACCTACTGCTGTTTTCATTGCTTTTACTTGTGCTGCTGAACCTACACGTGAAACGGAAATACCTACATCTACTGCGGGTCGTACACCTGATTTGAAAAGATCGTCCTGCAGGAAGATCTGTCCGTCCGTGATTGAAATCACGTTTGTTGGGATGAACGCAGATACGTCTCCAGCTTTTGTTTCAATAATCGGCAAAGCTGTTAAGGATCCTGCTCCAAGGTCGTCGCTTAATTTAGCAGCGCGTTCTAAAAGACGGCTGTGGAGGTAGAAGACGTCTCCTGGGTAGGCTTCACGTCCTGGTGGTCGTCTTAGGAGTAGAGACATTTGACGATACGCTTCGGCTTGTTTGGAGAGGTCGTCATATACGGCTAGTGCATGCTCACCGTTGTCCATCCAATGTTGTCCCATTGCGCACCCCGCGTAAGGAGCGAGATATTTAAATGGAGCTGGATCAGAAGCCGGAGCTACAACTACAACGGTGTATTCCATAGCTCCATAAGCTTCAAGCACCGCCACATTTTGAGCAACGGTTGAAGCTTTTTGACCAATTGCAACATAAACACACTTCATGCCTTGTCCGGCTTGATTAATAATTGTGTCAATAGCAACGGTAGTTTTTCCCGTTTTACGGTCGCCAATAATTAGTTCTCGTTGTCCACGTCCAATGGGAATTAATGAATCTATGGCTTTGATTCCTGTTTGCATTGGTTCGTGCACAGGTTTACGTCCCATGATTCCTGGTGCTTGTACTTCCATGCGTCGTTGAACAGTATTTGTTAGAGGTCCTTTACCATCTACTGGTTCACCTAATGGGTTTACTACTCGACCGAGAAGGCCGTCACCAACAGGAAGGGACAGAATGTCACCTGTGGCGCTAACTGTTTGGCCTTCTTCAATATCGTCAACTTCTCCGAGTACCACTGCACCGATGGAACCCTCGTCTAGGTTCAGTGCAAGCCCAAAACTTCCGTTTTCAAACTGCAGTAGTTCGTTTACTGCTGCTCCTGGAAGTCCGGAAACGCGGGCGATACCATCACCTACCTCGAGCACTCGTCCTACTTGAGATTGCTCAAGGCTTGGTTGGAACCCATCAAGATTCTTCTGGATTGCTGCGGCTATATCTGCCGTATTAATAGTCAATTCAGCCATGTTCTATGTTCTCTCTGTCTCTCTTTTAGTTCTTCTGTTAACGGAAGCTCTCTCTGAGCTGGTTGAGGCGGCGGCGAACGCTGCCATCGATAATGTCATCGCCAATTTCTGTTATTGCTCCACCTAACACTGATGGGTCAATAACTACTTTGACTTCAACGTCTTTGCCGGTCGAAGTTTTGATCGCTTCTGTAAGGCGTTGGCGTTGTTCTTGAGTTAAGTCAATAGCAGAACGCACTGTTGCTACTGCTTTGTTGCGTGAATTAGCACTTCTCTCTACAAATGCATTGATAATAGAAGGAAGATCACCTGCTCTACCTGCACTAACAACCATTGTTAATAATGATGTAGTTGTTGAAGAAGCTTTTCCGTCTAATAGGTCTTCAATGATTTGAAGACGTTTTGACACTGGAATTTCTGGGTCTGAAAGAGTTGATCGCAAATCTTCATTTGTTTGAAGTGTTTGCGAGAATCCAAACAACTCATCTTCAACCGCAGAAATGTTTCCTTCTGCTTCCGCAACGCTAAATAGAGCGTCGGCGTATCCGACTACTGGTGAATCAGCCATTGCTGCCTGTCACCTCATCAATATAAGCATCGATTAATCGTGTTTGTGCCTCTGCATCAAGGTTTGACTGAACAACTCTTTCTGCTGCTCCTAAAGCGATACCGGCAACTTCTGCACGTAGATCAGCTATTGCTTGAGCCTTTTGTGCTTCAACATCAGCAGCTGCTTTTTCACGCATTTCAGCAATTGAACTTTCGGCTTGAGTAGACAAATCTGCTCTTAGCTGATCTGCAGTAACTCTTGCTTCTTCAATAATTCGAGCTGATTCTGTTTTAGCATCAGCTAATTGAGCTTCATAATCAGACTGCACTGCTTGAGCGTCAGTTTTTGCTTGTTCTGCTGCATCTAAATCAGCGCGAATTCTCTCTGAACGAGCATCCATGGCCCCTTTAACAGCAGGGAAACCTTTCTTTACCATGATGACTAATAGAATCAGGAAGGCTGAGCCACCCCAAATAATCTCAGTTAGCTCAGGAAGTATGGGACTTGGGGCGTCTAAACAACCTTCAAGCTTTTCCTGTACTTTTTTATCTTTTGCTACTTCATGAAGGTCTTCATGCGATATATGATCGCCGTCACCATAACCTTCAAGCGATTGCTCAAATTTCTCTGCGACGCAACTCCCCACACTTTCACCTGCTGCGCTTGCGGGGCCAGCAAAGGCCACAATGCTCATCAGTGAAACGAGCGAGGCCACCATAAGGCGGGTCCATCGTTTACTCATAGTTTTAACTCTTTCTCGTAGGCCTGTCTTAAGGCAGCAAAAGGATGAAGACAACGAAACCGATAAGGGCGAGTGCCTCGGTAAAGGCAATACCCAGGAACATCGTTGTCCTAACCATGCCAGCTGACTCTGGCTGACGTGCCATTGATGAAATCGCGTTACCTACAACTGTTCCAATACCGATACCGGGGCCAATAGCGGCAAGGCCATAACCTAAACCTGCGCCGATTGCCTTAAGGCCTTCGAGCATTTCGCCAGATGCAGTTTCTGCAAGAACGTTCAACACTTGGATTCTCCTGTTTTATTTGTCTCTTACGGAATTTCCGAAAGAAGTTTTCTGTTTAAAGATCTTTCCCCTAATGGGCGGGGTGTAACGAACCACCGATATATACGGCGGTAAGTATTGTGAAGATAAAGGCTTGTAAGACCGATACCAAAATTTCGAAGCCAGTCATAAGAACCAGCATTGCGAACGGTGCTACTGCTCCCACATAGGTAGCGTCCCAGAGGGCAGCAGTGAGTATGGCGAAGGTAACAAGAAGCAAGTGTCCCGCCACCATGTTCGCCCAAAGTCGAATAGCTAAAGAGAAAGGCCGTACGACAAATGTTGAGACGAGTTCAATCGGAGTAACGATCAGATAAAGAGCTTTAGGTACTCCAGGAGGGAAAAGAGAGTTTTTAAAGTATCCGAAGAGTCCTTGGGAGCGAATCCCAACAAAGTTGTAAATTAACCAAACGACAAGAGCCAGAGTGATAGGTATGGCCATACGACTATTTGCAGGAAATTGGATTCCTGGGATGACTTCGAAAATATTTGAGAACAAAATGAAGAAGAACATCGTGGTCAGGAAAGGCATGTACTTTTTGCCTTCTGGCCCAATAGTTTCCATCACGACTGACTCTTCGATGAAGTTGACCCCAGCTTCAGCTACATGTTGAACACCAACTGGGACTAATGATGTTTTCTTCCTTCCAGCAGAAAGGAAAATCGCTGACGTGATAACAACAGCAGTCAAATAAATGAGAGATGTTTTGTTGAGCGCATACCACGTGCCGTCAAACAGTATGTCCGGCCATTGAAATAAGTGGCTTATTGGCGGGAATTCGAGTGCAAGTATATTCACTTTGGTCTGCTACTCCTGAAAGTTGTCTGTTGATGGTTTAGCTGGCATTACTCCTGGGAAGGCAAGCGATGCTGAAACATGCTTTGTCTCCCAAATAAGTAATCCCAAGTGGGTTATTAAAAGAGTTATCGCAAAAGGAACAGTAGCGAACCATTCGGCGTTTCGTACAATCAGAACCGCAAAAGCCATCATTCCGAGTCGAATGAGGTAACCGAATAAAACTGCCCCATAGAGAGCGTTCAACGAAACTGCTATTGCGCGAGAGATTATTTGTGCTCCAAGAAAGAAGTTAAGCGCTACTAAAGCGAGTGCTAAACCAGAAGAAATTATCCCACCTACTCCGTCTAGAACGACTCCCAGCACAAGAAAGGTAGGTGAAACTAGTAAAGCTCGGCGAGCTAAATCGCGAGCGATCGATACTTCGGGGGCATCTACGGAAGAGACTGTGGAATTCATGCTAAAGGACCGTTTGACTGCCAGATTTCTCTACGCTCAGCTGCTTTTTTCTCAAGGGTGTCTGAGTATTCTCGATACATTTTCCAAGAGGCGTAACCAACTGTTACTAAGACAAAAATTATTGTTAAAAGAGGTGTTGTTCCTAATTGACGGTCAACAAACCAACCAAGTAAACCAAAGATTGCTGGAGTGACTGTAAGTTCAAAAGCTGCTGCAAAAGCGTCACCAAATCCGTTCTTCAATTCACGCGTATCAGCTTTTTTCATAAGGAATTCCTCTAAACCTGCAAGTGCCTGAAGAAGAAACTTCAGACGTTTGTGAATCTATTCTCAAATGGGGTTAGTGCCAACCTAATCTCAATCTTGTTCTGATTTTTTTTGAAGTTTTTAAACCGGTACATCTTTATCTGATCTAAGCCGAGGATGTAAGACGGTAAATAAAATAAGGCAAACCGCTGCAATACCTGCTGGGACAATGGAATTTCCTTCCCCGGTATACGTAGGCCATAGAACAAATCCTGAAAGTAAAGCTGTCCATGCCCACAAAATGAGTACGGCGCGGCGATGCCCATGCCCTAAACGGAGTATGCGGTGATGAAGATGGTTTTTGTCTGCTTGTGTAATCCGAATGCCTCGGGTGGCCACACGTCGAATTATTGCAAATGTCATGTCAAATAAAGGAACCCCCAAAACAATTAGCGGTATAAAGATTGGAGCGAAGAAAAAGAAAGACTGTCCACTAAAAGGTGCGTCAGTTCTACCACCAACAGAAACTGTCGATGCGGCGAGAAGGAGTCCAAGTAATAGTGCCCCACCGTCTCCCATAAAAATTCGGGCTGGGTGCACGTTATGAGGCAAAAATCCAACGCATGTAGCGACGATAAGAATTGCTATGAGCGCACCTGGGTTGCCGGGAAATAGAACTCCAGAGTCTCCTAAACGTATTGCGTAGAGAAAGAAAGTTGTTGCCGCTATTCCAACTACACCTGCCGCTAAGCCATCAAGACCATCAATAAGGTTCACCGCGTTTGCGATTAAGAAAACCCACACAACTGTGAGTAGTGCTGATAAATCCGGGGAAAGAATTATGAGATCGAGAAATGGGATGCGTAGAACAAGAAGTGAAATTCCTGCTAAAGATAAAATGCTTCCAGCAGCAACCATTCCAGCAACTTTTGCTGGAGCGGAAATTGGGCGGATGTCATCTATTACCCCGACGGCACATATAAAAATTGATGCGACAACTAGTCCGATCATTTCAGTCGGTGCTGCAAATACTGATGCGAAATCTCCGAGTCCCCATGCAGTTAGTAACCCAGCTAATAAGCCAAGCAGCATCGCTACCCCTCCAAGAGATGGAGTGGGTTCTAAGTGAATATTTCTTTCGTCAGGTTCTACCAATAACCCAGCTTTAACTGATACTCGATGGATTATTGGAACTGTTGCCGTAGTTACAAGTGCAGCTACTACCCCTACGATGCTGTAGGCAACTGCTCCTGGCACTTATCTGTCCTCTAGTTAACTTCCGTAGACAGGAAACTGCTTACAAAGTTCAGCTACCTCTGCTCGTACTGCAGTTATCTCTTGTTCATCTTCTCTATTTCTTAATGTACGCGCAATCAAATCTGCTATCTGGACCATCTCCGGCTCTTTCATGCCTTGAGTTGTAGTGGAAGGAGTTCCGATACGCATGCCGCTTGTAACAAAGGGAGAGCGTGGGTCATCAGGAACGGTATTTTTGTTTAAAGTAATGCCGGCGCGATCCAAAACGTCTTGTGCTACTGCTCCGGTTAGTTCTGAATCAAACGTACGTAGATCTACCACCATTAAGTGATTATCGGTTCCTCCTGAAACCAGTCGAAATCCGTGTCCGCCTAATGCTTCAGCTAATGCAGCAGCGTTGCTTACTATTTGAGCGGCATAAACAGGGAAAGAGGGGTCAGCGGCTTCTTTAAAGGCAACAGCTTTAGCTGCGATGTGGTGCTCTAAGGGTCCACCTTGTATTCCGGGGAAAATCCCTTTATCTATTTTGTTTGCAAGAGTTTCGCGTGTGAGTATGCATCCGCCTCTTGGCCCGCGGAGGGTTTTGTGCGTCGTAAAGGTAACTACATCTGAATAAGGGACTGGGTTGGGGTGAACACCTCCCGCTATTAGACCTGCGATATGTGCTGCGTCAAACATCAATAATGCGCCAACTTCATCGGCGATCTCACGCAAGGGAGCTGGCTCAATAATTCTGGGATAAGCGGTTGCGCCTGACACAATCAGTTTTGGTTTATGGGTAGAGGCAAGCTCACGTAATTCTTCGAAATCAAGGCGCTCGTCACTTTTAGTTAGACCATAGGAGACGAAGTTATAAAGTATCCCGCTGAAATTGACTGGTGATCCATGAGTTAGATGTCCTCCGTGGTCAAGACTGAGTCCAAGAACCGTGTCACCAGGTTCTAATAGCGCTTGGAAAACGGCCATGTTTGCATTGGCGCCGGAATGTGGTTGGACATTTGCGTGTTCAGCCCCAAAGAGTGCCTTAACTCTTTCACGTGCCAGATCTTCGACCTCATCTATAACTATATTTCCGCCGTAATAGCGTTTACCGGGGTATCCCTCAGCGTATTTATTTGTAAGCACTGAGCCAGAGGCTTCTAATACCGCTGGTGAAGCAAAATTTTCTGAAGCGATGAGTTGCAACGTGGAATTCTGACGTTCAATTTCTTGGTCGATGTATCCGAAAAGTTCTTCGTCTCGATTTGTTGGCCAAGGCATCTTTGCTTTCCTTACTGTTCTATTTATCTTTACTTCTTAATGCGCTACTACGAATATAACCACGCATTCAAGAGGTATAAGAAAACTAACCGAGGTATTCACCATCAAGATAGTTATGTCTCTATTTTTTTTAAATATTTAACCAGTGTTTGAGTGGCAGAATCTAGGGGTGATGACGATCTACGCATCAGAACGAGTCTCCTGATCGCTAGAGGAGTTTTTTTGATTGGTGTGAGGTTCTCAATTCCAGTTTTGGCTTGGGCGGAAGGCAGAACCGCCCAACCTAAACCAAGGCGGACCATTTCTGCGAGAACTTCGGGCTGATTTGATTCAGCTGTCACTTCGTAAGATGCCCCAAGGGCAGCAAGCGAAGAGGCAATTACTTCCCGAGTGTGAGAACCTTTTGGAAATGAGACCCATGGCCCCCATTTCTTTGGATCTCTTATCACTTTTCCTTTTGGGGCATAAATAAATAAAGGTTCTTCCAAAAAAACTTCACTTGATAATCCATCTGGGATTATTTCTGGCTCTACGCAAGCGACTATGTCTAATGCTCCGTCGAACAAAGCCTCTAGTAATTGCCCAGAGGGGGCGACAGTGAGTCGTAAATCCACTTTTGGAAGACTCTTATGGAACTCTCTTATTTCATTTGCTCTGTGGTGTACTGCAACCGCATCCACTGTGCCAAGACGGATTTGCCCAGAGGTACCAGCAAGCTCTGTTTGTGTCCAGTTCTTTAGATCTCTTGTTTCTGCTATGACCCGTCGTGCATAATCAAGCACTTGTTCCGCTTGCGGTCGAAGCACAGTAAATTTTCCTCTCCGTTCAAATAGCGATAGTCCGACTCTGCGCTCAAGTTCTGTGAGCCCCTGAGTTAAGGCGGATGGAGTTACCCCTAATTGCTCAGCAGCAGCAGCTCTGGTGGGATGATTCGCAGCAGCTAATAAATACTCAAGTTGTTGAACACTCAGATTTGGCAAGGGGGCTGCCTCATCATCGAACATTTCAATCTTCTTTCTTTATATTAAGCATTTCTTAATTATAAACAATTTGCTTGAGAATATCTTATGATTACTCGTTATGAACAAACCCGTAGATATCAAACCAGCTTCAGGAAAACTTGGCATTCTTACTCCAGGTATTGGAGCAGTAGCTTCAACCTTCATTGCGGGAGTAATTGCTGCACGTAAAGGTCTCGCCGCCCCTATCGGTTCTGTTAGCCAAATGGCTCACATCCGTTTAGGAGCAAGAGAAGAAGATCGGAATCCTCTTATTCGAGATTTTGTTCCACTTGCAGGACTCGATGACCTTGTTTTTGGTGGATGGGATCCAATTTCACCAAACGCTTTAGAAGCAGCGAGAACTTGCGGAGTTCTTGAAGAGAAAGATCTTGCTCCTCTTTCCGCCGAGTTAGAAGGCATTGTCCCGATGGACGCAGTCTTCGATAACAGGTGGGTGAAGAAACTCGATGGCGTTCGTATCAAGAATATAAGTTCTAAATGGGAACAGGCTGAAGCACTTATAGCCGACATAGAGAATTTCCGAAACGAAAACAACTGTGAACGACTAGTCATGGTGTGGTGCGGCTCCACCGAAGCTTTCCAAGAGCCAAGTGAGGTTCACGCTACGGTCGAAGCTTTTGAAGCTGGTTTGCATGCAGACGATGACAACATTTCGCCAAGCCAAATTTATGCATATGCAGCCTTAATGAGTGATGTGCCCTTTGCTAACGGAGCGCCAAATCTTTCTGTAGACCTCCCTTGCATGATTGAACTATCTAAATCACGTGGAGTGCCTATCGCAGGAAAAGATTTTAAAACTGGTCAAACCCTCATGAAAACTTTGTTAGCTCCAGGATTAAAAGCTCGCATGTTGGGATTAAATGGCTGGTACTCAACAAACATTTTGGGTAATCGTGATGGCGAAGTTCTTGATGACCCAGAAAATTTCAAAACTAAAGAAGTTTCAAAACTCGGAGTGTTAGATGCAATACTCCAACCCGAGTCTTATCCGGATCTTTATAGCGACATTCATCATGTGGTACGAATCAACTACTACCCGCCAAGAGGAGACAACAAAGAAGGCTGGGACAATATTGACATTTTTGGTTGGCTTGGATACCCCATGCAAATCAAAGTTGATTTTCTTTGCCGGGATTCAATTCTTGCCGCACCCATCGTCCTCGATCTAGCTCTCTTTATGGATTTAGCGGCTCGCGCTGGACAATCCGGTGTCCAAGAATGGTTGTCTTTCTACTTGAAAGCTCCTCAATCCGCAACAGAGTCGGGGCCAGAGCATGACCTCTTCATTCAACAAACAAAGCTAAAAAATACGCTAAGAGAATGGATGGGAGAACAACCAGTTACCCACTCCGAGGCCGGCTAGCAACAGGAGTCAAATACGCGTGTCGCGGCCTGCCCAGTATTCATCTTTGAGTAGCCGTTTGTAAAGTTTCCCAGTTGGATGACGTGGCAATTCTTCACGGAAGTCAACGCTACGCGGACACTTAACATCAGCAAGTTGTGAGCGACAAAAAGCGATTAGTTCCCTCTCTAACTCTGGCCCAACCGTAGACATATCAGCAGGTTGGACTATCGCTTTCACTTCTTCCCCAAATTCATCATTTGGGACCCCTATTACTGCTACATCAAAAACTGCGGGGTGCATTGTTAAAACATTTTCAGCCTCTTGCGGATAGATATTCACTCCACCTGAAATGATCATGTATGCCTTACGGTCGGTGAGATAGAGGTACCCTTCTTCATCTACACGACCCACATCACCAAGGGTGCTTAAGTCAGCACCTATTTTTGCCCCAGCTGTTTTTTCTGGATCATTATGATATTCAAATCCCGCGGTGCCCCGGAAGTAAACCCCACCTTCTTCGCCAGTAGGCACTTCTTCACCTTCGTCATTAACAATAACTAACTCACCAACAAGTGATCTTCCTACCGAACCAGGATGCTCCAACCAATCTTCCGAACCGATATAGGTGAAACCATTCCCTTCTGTTCCTGCGTAATACTCATGGATTACTGGACCCCACCAATCAATCATTTTTCGTTTTACTTCTACTGGACATGGAGCTGCTGCGTGGATAGCAGACAACAACGACGAAACGTCATATTTGGCTCTTGTTTCTTCAGGCAATTTGAGCATCCGCACGAACATTGTTGGAACCCACTGACTTCCAGTGGCTTTATGTTCCTCAATCGCGGCAAGCGCCTCCTCTGGATCGAATTTCTCCATGACGACCACAGTGCAACCTATCCTTTGATATGCCAAGCAAAACCGAAGTGGTGCGGCATGGTAAAGGGGGGCAGGTGAAAGGTACACGCCACCTGGTTCACCTCTAAATAAAAGTTTCACCATCGCAGCTATGGTGTCGCCCATTCCAAGAAGCGCTCCGATAGGAGCTCGTTTGACTCCTTTTGGACGACCAGTGGTTCCAGAGGAGTAAAGCATGTCTTGACCTTCTACCGCATCCTCTGGAACGTCTATTCCTTGAGTTGCGACCGCATCTTCAAACGGGGCATGGTCAGGGAGTTCGCCTCCGATAGAAAAACGGGCTTCCACATTCGGCGTATCAGAGACAATTTCTGCTGCAGCTTCAGCTTTGTATGGCGAAGTTACAAATACTCGAGCTCCACAGTCATTAACAATGTACGCGACTTCATCTGTGGTGAGCCGCGAAGATATCGCTGTATAAGTAAGCCCTGCGTATATTGCCCCCCAAGCGAGCGGAAGGAATTCGATTCTATTTTCTAAACAAAAAGCAACATGGTCTTCTGGCTTAAGACCCAAGCTGCGAAAAAGGTTGGAGATACGGGCGGCTTCATTGTGTAACTCTAGAAAAGTCATTGACTGGTCTGAGCCATGAACAACAATGGCTAAACGATCAGGCTCTCGTTCAGCCCAAAATCCTGGGTATTCTCGGTCTGGTAGAGTTATTTCGTCATTCACAAATTAAAAACTACTCTCTCTTGATACGTTCTCTACCACTCGGGGGAAAATCGCAGTAGAGGTACTTGGCATGAAAGGTATTAACGTTTTCCATTATGAGAAGTGTTTTATTCGCTCCAGGAAATCAACCAGATGTAATTAGTAAACTGCCGCGCACTAACCCAGTAGCTGCCGTTATTGATCTAGAAGACTCCACTCCGGCTTCTCATAAGGCTGAATCTCGTCAAATTGCTTTTGAGGCGACAGAAGTTATTACAAAATCTTGTCCTCTGCTCATACGCATCAACGGTATAGATACTGAATGGTTTGAAGACGATGTAGCAGAAGTTCTCTCGCCTTCCCTTCTTGGAGTTCTGGTTCCAAAACTTGCTTCATCTGAAGATGTCGAAAGAGCAGTTAGCGCCCTTGACAGTGCTGGGCTTACCGATCTTTCAATAATGGCGGGCGTTGAGACTGTACAGGGTGTCATGAACGCTGTTGAAGTCACTAAGCACCCGAGAATTAAGTGGTGTTATTTTGGAGCGGAAGACTATGTTGCTGATCTAGGTGGGGTACGCCGATCCGACAACCTTGAAGTTTTAGTGGCAAGAAGTCAAGTGGCACAAGCAGCGAGAATAACTGGTATAAGTGCGCTGGACATGGTGGTTACAGACTTTCGAGACTCTGAGCGTTTCAAACGAGAAGCTGGGGAAGCCCGGTCACTGGGGTATGCAGGGAAACTTTGCATACATCCCGATCAAGTAGGTTTAGCAAATGAGCTTTTCCGCCCTTCAGATGAAGAGATTGAGTGGGCAAATCGAATCGTTTCTGAATATTCAAAAGCTCTTTCCGAAGGTAAAGCAGCTATACAAGTTGACGGAGAAATGGTTGATGAACCTGTTTTTCGTCGAGCAAAAGCCTTACTTGAGCAATAACAGTTGGTAAAGATTTTAAAGAATCAGAGCAGAAAAGGTGTGAGTATCATTTTCACAAGCGATCATTAAGGCATGGTCAAACTTGATGAAGAGACACGTAAAGCTCTTTTACTCTTCAACAGAAGAGCTGAAGCGGCTGAGTCTGAAGCAGTCGAAGATAAGCGGTTAGCGAAAGCTGCTAAAGCTAAAGATGATGCAGCCCGCGCTCTAAAGAAAGCACAAGATGCTGGAGCAGAAGCAGACGTTATAGCCGAAGCTGATACTGCCTATCGTCTAGCGCTCAAAACATGGCAAGACCTTAGAGATGGTGTTGAGCCAGAAAAGCCAGCCAACGAATCAGAAGAACCAGCCAACGAATCAGAAGAACCAGCCAACGAATCAGAAGAACCAGCCAACGAGTCGAGTGAATCCACCGAATCTAACGACGACAAGCAATCGAGTGATTCAGAGTAATCACCCCGCCAAGTTCTAACCTGCCACTAATCTTTTACCAAGTATGAACAACGAACAGACTTCTTCCTCGCAGGCTTATCCAGAAGCCGGAAAAGCAATCTTTCCTTCCATTGAAGAAAAGATTCTCCAACGATGGCTTGACGACAATACATTCCAAAAATCAATAGACCAGCGGCCAGACAATAACGAATTCACCTTTAACGACGGCCCTCCCTTCGCAAATGGCCTTCCACATCACGGACACCTACTAACTGGCTACGTAAAAGATGTGATACCGAGATATCAAACTATGAAAGGCCACAAAGTAACCCGAAGGTTTGGTTGGGACTGCCATGGACTCCCTGCAGAAATGGAAGCCGAAAAAGAGCTCCCAGTTTCTGGTCGAGCAAGCATCATTGACTACGGCATTGAAGAATTCAATGCCCACTGTCGCAGCTCAGTGCTGCGCTACACCAATGAATGGGAGAAGACTGTCACCAGACAAGCACGATGGGTTGACTTTAACCATGACTATAAAACCATGGATCGTGACTACATGGAATCAGTCATGTGGGCCTTTAAGGAACTATGGAACAAAGGGCTGCTCTACGAAGCGTTCCGCGTTATGCCGTACTCATGGGGCGCAGAAACTCCGCTTTCAAATTTTGAAATCCGCCTTGATGATGCCACTAGACCTCGACAAGACCCTGCGGTAACCGTAGCGTTCTCTTTATCTCCGTCTGAGGGAGATCTTGGCCCAATGAAAATACTTGCTTGGACCACCACCCCGTGGACTTTGCCGTCAAACCTAGCTTTAGGGGTGGGACCTGAAGTTACTTATTCACTGATGCAGGATAGTGAAGGAACAATTTTTGTTCTTGGATCTGATGCTGTTGAAAGATACTCAGCTCAACTTGAATCCGCTTCAGAAATAGGAACAATGCGCGGATCTGATTTGGTTGGTCGAACATACACTCCCTTGTTTGATTATTTCGCTGATAGAACAGACGCTTTCAGAGTCTTAGAAGCTGATTTTGTTGATGCAGCTGAAGGAACCGGTGTGGTTCATATGGCCCCTGGATTCGGTGAAGACGATCAGAACCTATGTGAATCAAATGGAATTTTTATTGGGGAAGTTGTACCGGTAGATGATCAAGGAAAGTTCACTGAAGCTGTACCTGATTGGGCTGGGATGAATGTTTTCGACGCTAACCCAGAAATCATTCGTGAACTTAAAAGCCTTGGTCATCTAATCCGCCATGACACCTACGAGCACAACTACCCCCATTGCTGGAGAACAGACACCCCGATCATCTATAAGGCTATTTCGTCTTGGTATGTGAAAGTGACTGACTTTCGAGATCAAATGGTTGAAATCAATAAAGAAATAAATTGGATTCCAGACCATGTTCGTGATGGAAGGTTTGGCACGTGGCTTTCTGGAGCACGGGATTGGTCAATTAGCCGTAACCGATTTTGGGGCTCCCCTATACCTGTTTGGAAAAGCGACAACCCTGAGTACCCCCGAACTGACGTTTACGGAAGTCTCGACGAAATTGAAGCAGACTTTGGAGTAAGACCAAGTGATCTTCACCGTCCATTTATTGACGACCTAACTCGTCCAAATCCTGATGACCCAACAGGGAAATCGGTGATGCGTAGAGTGCCAGAAGTTCTTGACTGCTGGTTTGAATCCGGGTCAATGCCATTTGCACAATTCCATTATCCATTTGAAAATGAAGCGTGGTTCGAAGAACACTTCCCCGCTGATTTCATCGTTGAGTACATCAACCAAACACGGGGCTGGTTTTACACAATGCATGTGTTAGCCACTGCACTATTTGATCGGCCTGCTTTTTCCAATGTGATCTGTCACGGAATTCTCCTCGCTGAAGATGGAGCGAAACTCTCAAAGAAACTGAGAAACTATACAGAGCCTGAGGAAATTTTTGTTTCACAAGGAGCAGATGCTCTCCGGTGGTATCTAATGTCTTCTGCGATTGTTCGCGGAGGAGACCTCCGCATTAGCGATACAGGAATTGATGACGTAGTACGGCAGGTGCTTCTTCCTATCTGGAATGCATATTCGTTCTTTACTCTTTATGCGAACGCAGACAACTATAAAGCTGAATTTCGCACAAATTCAGAACAACTTCTTGACAAGTACCTTCTTGCAAAAACCCGACTACTCATTGAGTCAGTGACCGAGCGTATGGATTCTTACGACATCTCTGGTGCCACAACCGAGATCCATAATTTCATTGATGCTCTTAATAATTGGTACATCAGGCGTAGCCGCAACAGGTTCTGGGCTAAATCTTCGGACGATAACGAACTTGATAAACGGGATGCTCATGACACTCTCTATACCGTATTAGTAACTCTCTCAAGAGTGTCTGCACCTTTTTTACCAATGATCATGGAAGAGATCCATACTGGCTTGACCGAAAGTCAGAGTGTTCATCTCTGCGACTGGCCAGATCCTTCTTCTTTACCTTCTGACCCTGATCTTGTTAAGAACATGGACCTTATTCGAGAAATAGCTTCAACTGCTTTGAGGTTGCGCGAGGAAAGTGGGTTGCGCGTCCGGCTACCTTTGAACTGTTTGACAATAGCAGGAACAGAAGTTGCAATAGTTCCAGAATTAACTCATCTTCTTACTGACGAAGTGAATGTGAAGTCGGTGCAATTCTCGGAAGATATTAACCAATACGCTTCCTTTACTCTCCAACCCAATGGCGGGGTTCTGGGGCCGCGCCTTGGAGGAAAAGTGCAAGAAGTGTTCGCTGCTGCTCGTTCTGGAGACTTCATTCAAAATGACGATGGCACTGTAACCATCTGTGATGAAGTATTAGAACCCAATGAGTTTGAACTGGCGTTAAATTCTCCTGAGGGCACAACTGCAGCAACTCTAAGTGGAGCAAACATAGTGGTGGTACTTGATGCTGAACTCACCCCTGAACTTCAAATTGAAGGACTGGCCCGTGACGTAGTTCGTCAAGTACAACAAGCCAGGCGGGAAGCTGATCTAGTCGTTACTGATCGCATAAAGCTCTGGCTTGAAGGAAGTGAAGATCTTCTTCAAGCAGTGAACACTCATGAGTCTTACGTTGCAAGCCAAGTTCTCGCAACTGAGATTCTCATTGGTGAAGACGGAGAGCATGTAACCGAAGTTGAAATCGAGGGCCACACCTTAACAATCGGCCTCCGCGTAGCCGATATTTAATCTTCTGTATTCGCGCTTAGAGCGCGACTATTGAACCTAACTGAAGTTATATGGCCACACAGAGTGTGATGAAAAAAAAATTTTCCATTAGAGACGCAATTCTCTTGACATTGTTGTAATTACATGCGTGAAATTAATATTCCGGGTTAAACAATGATCTACTTATTACAAATTTGTAGAGCGTGAAAGGTTCGGGGTTAAAACTCAAGACAGTAAGCGGTACACCACGGTAGGAACGCCGCAAAGAAGAACAGGAAAATACATATGGCGCTCATAGAAGAACATCTTGACACTCCCCCAAATACAGGATCGTCTCAGATGATGGTGCGCAAACGTAATGGTGACCTTGAGCCAGTCAACTTAGACAAAATTGTAAAGGCAGTAGAGCGTTCCTCTGAAGGGCTCTCCGGAGTTGACCCTTTACGAATCGCTACTAGAACTATCTCGGGACTCTGTGACGGAGCCACCACAGAAGAGCTTGATGACTTATCGATACGAACCGCTTCTTCATTTATTGGTGAAGAGCCAAACTACTCTCGTCTCGCTGCACGACTTTTAGCCACTGTTATTGACAAAGAAGTCCGCAATCAAGACATCCATTCATTCTCTCAATCAATACAGGTTGGACTTGACCAAGGTCTTATTGGTGAAGAAGTCGCTGAATTCGTTTCTACTAACGCAAGAAAATTGAATGACACTATTGAACACGACAGAGATCAGTTATTTGAATTCTTTGGGCTACGCACTGTTTACGACCGCTATCTGCTTCGGCATCCAGAAACTCGAAAAGTGACTGAAACACCTCAGTACTTCTTCCTTCGAGTTGCCTGTGGTCTCGCAACGTCTCAAGAAGAAGCAATTACCTTCTACAAACTTATTTCCTCGCTTCAATATCTGCCTTCAAGTCCTACTCTCTTTAATTCAGGCACGTCACATCCACAGATGTCTTCTTGTTACCTGCTTGACTCCCCAGAAGACAGCCTTGAAGGCATCTATAAGCGTTACGCCGATATAGCTCAACTTTCTAAGTTCGCTGGTGGCATCGGAGTGGCTTGGCACAGAATTCGCTCTAAGGATTCTTTGATTCGCGGAACAAATGGTTTGTCAAACGGAATTGTTCCTTGGCTGAAAACACTTGATTCTTCAGTGGCTGCTGTGAATCAAGGCGGGAGAAGAAAAGGAGCTGCTTGTGTTTATCTTGAAACTTGGCATGCCGACATCGAAGACTTTCTTGAGTTAAGAGATAACACTGGTGACCATCAAAGACGCGCCCACCATCTCAATCTTGCAAATTGGGTACCTGATCTGTTCATGGAAAGAGTAGAGAACGATTGGGTTTGGTCTCTTTTTGATCCCAAAAAAGTTCCAGAACTTACCGACACTTATGGAGAAGAGTTCCGCTCCGCTTATCTCAAAGCGGAAGAGGAAGGACTATATGAGAGACAACTACCAGCAAGGGAGCTGTACAGCCGTATGATGCGGACACTCGCCCAAACTGGTAATGGTTGGATGACCTTCAAAGATCCATCTAATACTCGTTCTAACCAAACCGGAGAACCAGGAAGGGTGATTCACCTCTCAAATCTCTGCACAGAGATCCTTGAAGTCACAGATCAACAAGAAACCGCTGTATGCAATCTTGGCTCTGTCAATCTTGGTTCTTTAGTCTCAGATGGAGAATTTGATTTTGATCGGTTAGGCGAAGTTGTCCGTACCGCTATTCCATTCTTAGACCGAGTTATTGATATAAATTTCTACCCAACTCCAGAATCTGGTTTCTCCAACTCAGCATGGCGTCCAGTAGGTATGGGCCTTATGGGTCTTCAAGACGTTTTCTTCAAATTAGGCCTTCCATTTGATTCGGAAGAAGCTAGAAAACTTTCAGCTCAAATATCTGAAGAGATCTACTTCAATGCTCTTTGGGCCTCAACCGAATTAGCTGAGGCTTCAGGACCGCATGAAAACTTTCCAATCACTCGAGCAGCAAAAGGTGACCTGCAATTTGATCTTTGGGGAGTAGCCCCATCTAACCCAGAGCGGTGGCAGACCCTACGGGATCGCATTGCGGCCCACGGTTTAAGAAATTCTCTTATGATCGCAATCGCCCCCACTGCAACAATTGCGACAATCGCAGGATGCTACGAGTGCATCGAGCCTCAGGTTTCAAACATGTTCAAGAGAGAGACTCTTTCAGGTGAGTTCCTTCAAATAAACCGGTACCTAGTTCGAGAACTGCAGGCACGCGATTTGTGGACAGAAGAAATAATTTCTGCGATAAAAGCAGCTGAGGGCTCTATACAAGATGTTGATGGTATCCCTGAAGACCTTAAAGCTATTTATAGAACCGCATGGGAAGTTCCAATGCGGTCTCTAATTGACATGGCGGCAGATCGTGGAGCGTTCATTGATCAAAGCCAGTCGTTGAATCTCTTTATGGAGTCACCAACTATAGGAAAACTAAGTTCGATGTATCTTCATGCATGGAAGTCAGGGCTAAAGACCACTTACTATTTGAGGTCACGTCCTGCGACACGGATTAACCAAACAACTGTTACCTCTAATGGAACAACTCCTCCTGAACCAGAGAAAGCATTTACAGATGCTGAAGCAGTTGCTTGTTCTTTAGAGAACCCTGAGACATGTGAGGCTTGCGACTGATGGCTCTTGCAGAACAACCCTTCGAAGAATTTGAAGAAACCCCGCCTCAAAGCACTGCTGACTTTCGTGGAAACATCCTGGATCCCGGATTTGATCTCACATTACGGCCGATGCGTTATCCGCTGTTCTATGAGATGTACCAAGATGCAATTAAGAACACTTGGACAGTAGATGAAATTGATTTCTCTGATGATTTATCGGACCTTGATAGAAAACTTGATCCAGCCGAAAAGCATCTTGTATCAAGGCTTGTCGCCTTCTTTGCTACTGGGGACTCTATTGTCGCAAACAATCTAGTTCTGAACCTTTACAAGCACATCAACGCCCCTGAAGCACGGATGTATCTCTCTCGTCAGCTCTACGAAGAAGCACTCCATGTCCAGTTCTATTTGACCCTGCTTGATAATTACATCCCTAACCATGAAGAAAGGGAAGAAGCTTTTGCTGCTATCCATAACATCCCTTCTATTAAGAAGAAAGCAGATTTTTGCTTTAAATGGATTGGGTCAATCGATGAACTTGGTGAACTTCATAGCGTTGAAGACCGAAAAAAGTTTTTATTGAATCTGGTTTGTTTCGCCGCATGCATTGAAGGGCTTTTCTTTTTCGCTGCTTTTGCATATGTGTACTTCCTGAGATCAAAGGGCTTGCTTAACGGTTTAGCTGCTGGCACTAATTGGGTTTTCCGTGATGAAAGTTGCCATATGAACTTTGCATTTGCTGTGGTTGACACGGTGCGTGCTGAGCAACCAGAACTTTTTGATGAAGACCTGAAATTGCGAATCGTTGAAATGCTTGAAGAAGCCGTTGAATGTGAATACCAGTTTGCTGAAGATCTTTTGGGGCAAGGAATTTCTGGCTTATCAACCAAAGACACCCGCGAATACTTGCAATATGTCGCTGACCAGCGCCTTCTGCAACTAGGTATGGAAAAACGCTATAACTCTAAAAATCCATTCGGATTTATGGATCTACAAGATGTACAAGAGTTAACAAACTTCTTCGAGAGAACAGTTGCTGCCTACCAAACAGGTGTTTCCGGAGACGTAGCTTTTGACGAAGATTTCTAATCTTTCTCGAAAACTTTAAGAATTTCTTCTGCACCACGTCTTGGGTTCATCGCGCCTGCAGAAACCTCTTCTTCTATTCTCTCCACAATTTCAACTACTTCAGGGTGGCTATGGATTCCAGAAATAACATGGTTTTCTATCGTTGACCACATCCACGACAAACGTTGTTCTCTTCGTCGCTGGTCCCAATCTCCGCTTTGAGTTAGAACTTGACGATGCTGCATGATCGCTGCCCATAAATCATCAAGCCCATCACCCGTCAATCCGCTTACCATCATCACTTTTGGGTCCCAATTCTGATTAGTGGATCGAGTTAAACGTAAAGCCATTGTGTAATCGTTTACTGAGTTGCGTGCTTGCGCAAGATTGTCGCCATCTGCTTTATTTACCGCAATTAAATCTGCGACTTCGAGAACACCTTTTTTAATCCCTTGCAACTCATCACCAGCTCCGGGCAACAACAACGCTAAGAAGGTGTCTACCATGCTGGCCATTTCTGTTTCTGACTGACCTACACCAACCGTTTCTACTATCACTACGTCATATCCAGCTGCTTCAAGAACCACCATTGTCTCACGAGTTGTGCGCGCAACACCTCCAAGCGTTCCTGAGCTAGGAGAAGGACGTATGAATGCCGCAGGATCATTAGCGAGTTGAGCCATACGGGTTTTATCACCCAAAATTGATCCCTTAGTGATGCTGCTCGTTGGATCCACTGCTAATACAGCAACGCGGTGTCCAGAGTCAGTGAGTTTGCTGCCCAAAGACTCAATTAAAGTGGACTTCCCTACACCTGGAGCTCCAGTAATTCCGACTCGATGAGCGTTACCAGTATGTGGAAGTAACTCTTCTAGAAGCGTGTGAGCTGATTGCTTATCTTCATCAAGCGAAGATTCAACTAAAGTTATGGCTTGTCCAATAACAGCTCGGTCACCTTCTTTAACTCCAGTTATTAGATCTTCAATGTTTGTCTTCACTTCAACTTCTTAATTAATTCTGTTGCAGCACTTGCAATTACTGTTCCTGGCGGGAAAATTGCTGATGCCCCGGTATCTAATAAAGCTTGATGATCTTGGGTAGGTATAACTCCACCTACGACTATGGCGATGTCGTCACGACCAAGGTTCTTCAATTCATCTCGTAACTCAGGAACCAGAGTTAAATGGCTAGCGGTCATCGAACTTACCCCTACTACATGCACATCATTTTCTATTGCCTGGCGTGCGACTTCTGCTGGAGTGGAAAACAAAGGCCCGATATCAACGTCGAAACCCAAATCAGCAAAAGCGGTAGCAACCACTTTTTGCCCCCGGTCATGCCCATCTTGGCCCATTTTGGCTACCAAGATTCGCGGTTGACGACCATGAAGAGATTCAAATTCTACGACTTGATTTCGTGCCTCTTGCACTGCCGCTTCATCTCCTGCTTCAGAACTAAACACTCCAGAAATTGTTCTTACCTCCGCTATATGCCGGCCAAAAGCTTTTTCTATAGCTTCACTTATTTCACCGACTGTAGCGTGTGCTCGGGCAGCGTTGACTGCCAAAGCTAGTAAGTTACCTTCCCCAGTTTCTGCACAACGAGTGAGTGCTTCGAGTTGTTCTAGACATTTTTCTGTGTCTCTTTCACTTTTGAGTTTTTCTAACCGACTGATTTGGTCAGAACGCACCTGAGCATTGTCTACGCGGAGAACATCAATTTCTTCTTCTTGTTCGAGTTGATATCTGTTTACACCAATGACTATTTGACGGCCTGAATCAATACGAGCCTGTATTCGAGCGGCTGATTCTTCAATTCTCATTTTTGGTATGCCTGCTTCGATAGCTGCTGCCATTCCGCCGGTTTCTTCAATTTCTTTTATGTGTTCCCAAGCCCGGTTAGCTAGATCATGAGTTAGTTTCTCCACGTGATAACTGCCTCCCCACGGGTCAATTACCCGACACGTGTCGCTCTCTTCTTGAAGGAATAGTTGAGTGTTTCTAGCAATTCGTGCCGAAAAGTCTGTTGGCAACGCAAGTGCTTCATCTAGAGCGTTCGTATGAAGAGATTGCGTGTGCCCTTGTGTTGCCGCCATCGCTTCTATACAGGTTCGAATCACATTGTTATAAGGATCTTGGGCGGTCAAACTCCAGCCAGAAGTCTGACAGTGTGTACGTAGCGATAGAGACTTTGGATTCTGAGGATTGAATTGTTGCATCAAATGAGCCCAGAGAAGACGTCCGGCCCTTAGTTTGGCGATTTCCATGAAGAAGTTCATTCCGATTCCCCAAAAGAAACTTAGCCTAGGAGCAAATGCATCTACGTCTAGACCAGCGTTGATTGCGGCTCTGACATATTCAATCCCATCGGCGAGTGTGTAAGCCAACTCTAAATCAGCCGTAGCTCCTGCTTCCTGTATGTGATAGCCAGAAATTGAGATTGGATTGAACTTTGGCATCTCTTTACTTGACCATTCAATGATGTCGGAGACAATACGCATAGAAGGCCCTGGCGGGTAGATATATGTATTCCTGACCATGAATTCTTTCAGAATGTCATTCTGGATCGTTCCGGTAAGTTGATCAGGGGAAACTCCCTGCTCTTCTGCGACTACAACATAAAAAGCCAAAATTGGTAGTACTGCGCCATTCATGGTGAACGAGACACTCATTTGATCTAGAGGTATTCCTGCAAATAGAGCGCGCATATCAAGGATGGAGTCAATAGCTACCCCTGCCATTCCAACATCACCAGCTACACGGGGGTGGTCGCTGTCGTAACCTCGATGAGTCGCTAAGTCAAAAGCTACTGAAAGTCCGCGTTGACCCGCTTCAAGGTTTCGGCGGTAGAAAGCGTTTGACTCTTCAGCTGTTGAGAACCCTGCATATTGCCTAACTGTCCAAGGCTGATTTGTGTACATCGTTGAGTATGGGCCTCTTAAGTAAGGTGGGAATCCTGGCCAAGTGTTAAGAAAATCAACTTCACTAATGTCTTGTTGTGTTGTGTAGCGGAGCACGTCTATTTGTTCTGGCGTATTAAATGCTTCGCCTTTTACATTCTCTAGAGGTTCTGAATGCAGAGTTTGCATCTCCAGTGTTGAAAAGTCTGGAATCATAATTTCTTTCCTGACTCTTCAAACAGCTCTGACCAACGTCGAAGTTTAAACGGTCCATCTGGTGATGGAAGAGAAGATGGTCGAGACAAAGTCTCTTCTTCAGGATTTGTATAGATATTTACACCGATTAAGGAGGTCTCTCCTGACTCCAAACTGTTTTTACGGGCCTTCCAAGTAGTTTCAATTTCAGAATGTATCTTCCCGCTCGTTAACGTATTTTGCATTCCGCCTTCAGCTTCAATCATTTGGAATCTTTTCCAAGATTCTTCTGAAAGTCTTTTAGTGAGATTCTCTAAATACCAAGAGCCTCCGCCCGGGTCGCTTACCTGTCCTAAGCCGCTTTCTTCGGTAAGAAGTAACTGGCTATTTCGAGCGAGTCGCCGTCCAAACTCATCAGGTTGACCTAATGGTGTATCAAAAGAACGTGAAGTAACTGCGTTTGCCCCAGCAGTTCCTGCAGCAAAAGCAGCAACTGTAGTACGCAAGAGATTCATCCAAGGATCTGACCGTGTAAGCATTGCCGCTGAAGTGACCGCTGTTTGATGCTGAGGCATTGGAGAGATACCGCAGTGCTGCTGCACTTGTTCCCAGAGATACCGTGCCGCACGGAACTTTGCCATAGTAAGAAATTGATCAGTGTCTGCGGAATACGTAAAGGTAAATGAACCAGCGGCATCACTGGGTTCTATCCCATTGTCTTGCAGATGCCTTAAATAAGCGACTGCTGTAGACAGAGAGCAAGCCAACTCCCATGCTTCGCTAGCTCCCGCTTCGGCATAAACAGTTGAATCAACAGTGATTGAATGAACGTCAGGATGATCTTGTGTTGAAATAGTGGCTTCAACTATGCCATTCCAATCCGTTTCTCCGCCATAACGAGAAGAAACTCCAAGCGGATCAAGCCCTAAATCACCTTTGCAAGAAGAAAGGTTTTTGCTTCTCCATAGTTCTAATAATTTTTCTCCTGCTTCAAACCCATAGGGATTTGGATGGAGTGAGATGGTTGTCATCTCGGGATATATGCCTTCCAAAATTTGTTCAAGGTTTGAAGAACCAATGCTGAATAGGTCTATAAGCAGCGAGGTCGAACCTTTCGTTAGTTCTTCATGCGCTATTTGATTTGCAGTGTCTGGACCTGAAGACATAACTAGTGCGCGTATATCCCATTCATCGCTACCTGGTGAGGTGGTGCGTCCTATATTCTCTGACGCGGAATAAATCGGCTGAATTGATATGCCATCAACTGTTGTCGTAACTAAAGACTCCAGTGGCTCCCCTTTTAAAGTTTTTTCTGCGAGGGCAACCCAATCTGAATTTGAAACTTGTTCAAATTCATTCGTTAATTGCATTGGCGGGAAGTCAGCCATCTATAAATCGTAGGTGAGTATGAGCCCTTATTGGGAATTTATGTGACTGATGACCCGGAAATACGAGATTTTTAAGCAATTTAAGCAGTATTTGATGGTTACCCGACTAACCATTTTAGGTTTTTCAATGAGATGATATAAGCATGCGTATTACAACTCTTCTCAATTATGCCACTGACCCACAAGAAGCTGCCGCTCAGGCTCGAGAGCTCGAAGCAGCTGGTGTGGACAAAATTTGGATACCTGAAGCTTACGGATTAGATGCTGTCAGTTTGTTGGGCTATTTAGCCGCTACTACTGACAAAATTGAATTAGCAAGCGGCATCCTTAATACTTATAGCCGTACACCGGCTTTGCTCGCTCAGACAGCCGCAGGCCTTGATGCTTTATCGGGTGGCCGTTTTTCTTTAGGGCTTGGAGCATCCGGCCCTCAAGTAATTGAAGGTTTCCATGGGATGCCCTATTCAATGCCACTTACTCGTATGAAGGAAATTATCTCTATTTGTCGAATGGCATGGAAAAGAGAAAAACTTGAGTTTGAAGGAAAAGTTTTTACCCTGCCCTTACCTCCGGAAGAAGGCACTGGTTTAGGTAAGCCACTTAAAATTATTAACCATATGGTTCGTGACAACATTCCTATTTATGTCGCGTCTCTCGGAAGGAAAAGCGTTGAGGAAACTGCTGCAACTACCGATGGGTGGTTACCGTTCCTCGTTTATCCGGAGCGTATGCACCTAATTTGGGGAGAAGCTGTAGAAGTTGGCTTGAACCGTCGCGATCCTTCACTTGGAGAATTTGACGTAGTGGCTGGAGGTATTGTTGCTAT
>Ga0208130_1000140_pt1 | contig 38534 bp, 27 predicted proteins | sample ETNtaG_31_FD_185771 | JGI IMG/M metagenome (GOLD analysis project Ga0208130, IMG submission 185771) | Marine microbial and viral communities from oxygen minimum zone, Eastern Pacific Ocean - ETNP201310SV78 (SPAdes) (version 2) | ecosystem: Environmental > Aquatic > Marine > Oceanic ... | reverse complement strand
GATTTTTGGGGCCGTGGCCGGGACTTGAACCCGGGCCGGCGGGACCACAACCCACCGTGCTAACCGCTACACTACCACAGCCGTATGTAGCCATTCGACCAATAGACCATATTTCAAGAGTTCCGCGTAGAGTGACCCAGACTCTAGAGACCAACGGATTGAAGCGTCGCCCTCTACCGTTACTAATTGATGAGTCGGGGCGTCGGTCTTAGTTTGGGTTTGACTACCCTAGCTTTAATTGCAATTATTGCCCCTATGACTGCGGGAGACACGGTCATCGAATCCCAAAGAATTGAGCTTTTGGAAGCCGGTTCTTTTGATGACCCTGGTGATTGGATCATTTCCACTAAAGCCGCCTTTTCCGATGACCCAGCCGACTATAGTGTAGGCATGATAGCAGATGGAGAGCTGTCATTTACTCACAATCGTCCGGATAATTTCCAAACTTATACCGCTTGGGCCACCTATAGTCCCACTGATTCAAACTTTTCATTAGGAAATCCAGATGGTTCCTATACATGGTCAACAGGCCCAGATATTACCCTGACAGGTTATTCATTCAGCGGTCTCGAAAGTCGAGTCCTAGCCAATGTTTCAATGGTTCTACATATCTCAATACCGGATTCACTCCCTTCGGATGAAATACGCATCACAATAGAGGCAAACGGTCCAGAGAGATTAGTCAAAACCATTGCAAGGACGTTTGGGCCGGTTAATCGAATGACGACTCCATTTGTAGAAAATATAGTCGATTTACAAGATTGGAATTGGAGTGATTTGGAAGATTCATCTGTGACCGTCGACTATGTTTCAGACGGGGCTCCCGACGATTCTGAAATCAGAGTAGATGCAGTAGGGATTCGAGTAAAATATCATCAACCATGGTATTCATTTGAAACAGTAAAGGCGATTCATGAAATTTCAGAACAAAATATGCCAGTACTCGACTTTGGACCTTATGACGGTCAAGTGTCGGGATTAGTAACTGAAAGCTGTGGTCTAACTCCAGAGGAAGGTACACAGGGGTTTTGGACTTTCGATGTTGAAGTTCCTTATGACCAAGAATTAGGAAGAATCCATGTCTTTGGTGAGGGGAATTATACAATTGAAGCAATGAGCCAAGGTCAAACATCTATGGAAGATTATGAAACCTATTCCAATGGAGATTTGCTTCAACATAGATATGAGACTAATTCCGTCAGAATCACTATTTTTGATGGTTGTATTAGTTCTGCTAGGATAGATGTCAATGACCCGAAACTAGTCGTAGTTGGTTCAATTGCTGGTTCGGTTCAAGGTTTGGTTGAAGAATATAGCACAATTAGATTTGCAATTGGAAACGAACTTCTCAACGAGGTACAGATTGAGGTTGGTGCATTTTCTTTTGAGGTGCCTATCGGATATGCCTTACCTGTTGATGGAAGTGGATTGGAGTTTGGTATTGCTTCAAGATTTCAATGGTCTTCAAACGGAGTCGCAGAAACAACAGTAGTACACATTAACTCTATTTCAATCGAAGGAGGGTATAATCTGGTATGGGATCGAGATGTAACCTGTTCCTCTCCTTCTCGTCAAGAACTGGTTGAAGACGGAGGTGGAATACTAATCGCAATGGCAAGTAGGTGTGAAGATGATCTCACAGATTGGCAGGATCTTCAAGTGATGGCTTGGACAGATGATACTGAACTTCTTTCTGTATCGACATTATCTGGAGACATTAGGATTCAACCTCGGACAGATGCGAGCGGTGAGGCATGGGTAGATGTCGAAGTTATCGATGAATCGGGCAATACATGGAATGGAAGATTCAGCGTAAACGTGCTTGAAGTTGAGGACCCTCCACGTATAGAGGGATTGCCAGTATTAACCTATATCAATCTTGGAGAAAGTAAAGTAATTGATATTGAAATCAGTGACTCAGATTCCTCTGAATTATCAATTTCAACCTCTAGGTCATGGGCGAATGTGGATTCTTCTGGAGATTTAATTTTAACACCCGTAGAGCCAGGAACCCACATTGTCGAAATTACAGTTAGTGATGGAACTTACACAGAAGTGCAAGATTTGGAAATAATTGTTACAGCCCAACCTGACTTGACGATAGAAAATTTAGAAATTTGGAAAGGTAATATTGTTGTTGATACCGTTGAGGAAGGTGATGTAGTACAACTCAAGTTATACGTTCGAAATGAAGGAAGAGGTGTTGCAAATACAGTGGATGTTCGATGTTGGGTTGATGGTATGTTAGTTGGCTCCACTATCGTCGAAAGTGTAGCACCCGGTGGTCTATCTATTGCTACATGTGATACACAGATTATCACCTCCGGGGAAATCGGAGTCAGAGGCTTGGTAGATGGTACAGCCTCAATAGAAGAATCGAATGAGATGAACAATGAGATACTAATCTTAATTGAATCAGAAGGTCGAAATAAAGGGGATGGTGATGATTCCATAGACAGAGGTCCTGCAATTATTATCGCGTCAATTGGATTAATAGCTATTTCAATAGCAGCATTACAATTAGGGCCAGGCCGTATTCGAAAACCATACCGAAAGAGATAGTTATCCAAGATATACCAAAAACATCCGGAGTCTTGGGTCTGAAGACTTCCGTACGGCTGATAATCGTTGAAAAGCAGGGAATAGTTATACCCGGAAGGACGAGCAAATCAGCCTACCGCGCTCGCCTAGCGGGCCGGTGGTGTGTGTTTGCGATGATGAAGCTAAAGGTCAGAATAGAGACTGATGAGTGGGTTTACGAAGAGCATGAGATGAATTGATCTCAGCCCTTCTGCCATGTTTGAGGATAAATCCCAGCCTGCATTAGAACTACCTTAGGTCTAGCAACTTCGCCATGCTCCATAGATTGGATTTTGGCTGCACCTGAATTGGTTTCTGCAATGGCTACTGCCTCTCCTTTGAGTGTCTCAATAACTACTAGATTTCCGCGCTCTATTCTTTCATCAATACTCACCACTCCTGGCCTTGCAAGAGCAGCCCCATGAGCAATTGCAGCAGCAGCCCCATCCTTGACAATGATTCGAGGAAAATGCCCTAGTATCGATTCAACGGGTGCAATGAGTTTGCGGAGGGCTCTGTCATCCTCATGTTCTTTCCAAAGAAATACCGCATCCGTTAACTGTTGCATTGTACAGGCATTTGATTGAGAAAAGGCTCCTGTTTTGTCTCTATGTAACTCAGTAAGTTCACATTTAGTATTGAGAAGAAGTCCGATATCTCTTGCTAGAGTCCTGATATATGTCCCCGCGTTGCAGAAAATTGTCAAAGCCACTAAATTAGACTCGGAATCGTCTTCAATAATTCTCATTTCATGTATTATTCTAGTTCTTACTTGAACTTTAACTGCTGACTCTAATGGAGGAACGTTGTATATCTCTCCATTCAGAGAATTTAGTAAAGTCTCTAATTCAGATGAATCTACCTCTCTTCCGAACTTCAGCACTGCGATGTATTTCTTATCCCCAGTCAGTACCATTTCAGTTAATCTAGTTGCTTTACCGCATAGCATGGTGAGCAAGCCTGTAGCAAAAGGGTCCAAAGTACCACCATGACCTAACCTCTGAATACCTAACATTTCTCTGGCCCAAGCGGTTAATTGGTGACTTGATGGCCCTCTGGGTTTGTCGACAAGGATAACACCAGCATCCAATAGAGCCTCAAGACTTCTTTCTGTTGGTTTACAACCATATTTTACATCGGTCTTAGCTGAATCATCTAGGATAAACAAATAATCAACCTCCATTGATTGCTGATTTTACAAGAGAAAAAACTTCCTCAGCAGTGAGATTATCTGCGTTTACAACTAGATTGTATGGCGTCATTTCATCAAGATCAATATCATATAGAGCACGATACCTTTCCTTGTCAGCACTTTGTCTAGCAGATGACTCGACCAGTCTTTGTTCAAAGCTTCCACCTTCTCGATTTTGGACTCGACGTGCCCTTTCTTCATCAGATGTATTGACCCATACCCTGAGGCAATCAATTGCAAGTTCGTTTGCCCACCAACCAGCCAATCTACTTTCGATGATTTCAGGACCATCTGTTTTAGTCATTGAATCTTTTAGGAGCCTGTCCAGTGAACGATCAACATCCAAATCTTGCTTGCATAATTCACTAAATTCACCAACGGTAAGATTTCGACGTTTAGCTTCTGTTCGAAAAACCTCCCCTCCGTTTAGGGCACTCCAGCCAGTGGTGTGCTGAATTTTACGAACTAATGTCGACGTTCCACTACCCGGCGCACCACTTATTGTGATTCTAAGCAATACCTCACCTCCACTCATTACGGCAGACACTACAACGTAATCGACCTGAACTAGTTCGATTTACCATTGTCGATGAACAATCCGGACAGGATGTACCGATTTTCGGAGGAGCGGCATGGAGATTACCTCCACGCCTAGATTCTGTATTTCCTTTTTTCCGAGGTCCATCACGTGAACGTCTCTGACCCCGACGGGTTGTGGCAGAGGGCTTCTTTTCTTCATCCTTTAACAAATGTAATAGAGGCTCGGGAATCGGCAGGCCTTCCAAAACCAATGGATGTCTTCCAAAGCGAATGATTTTGATATGACGATCAATAATCCTACCTAGTGGAGCACTCATTGCAATATAGGTGATTACCCAAGCAGGAAAAATCCAACAAATCGTATCCATCATTCCCCACATTGGTTGCCATGGGAGGCTCACGTAACCAACCCTGAAGCCTGCAGCTGATTCAGCCATCCAACTAAAAATACCGATAATGAAGATGATTGTGAACATCATTGGTTTCATCATAGAAGATTGCATAGCCATCTGGGCTGGCATTAACTCCATTTGCAGACGACGCATCTTGTCAGCTCTTGCAGTATCTCTTTCACCTTGAGCCTCTCTCAGTTGTTTGGAAATTTGTTTATTTCTATGGCCGATATGAACTTGGGTCATAGGGTCCATAAAAAAACCACGAATTACAGTATTGACAATCATAATTGAAGACCCGATAATGAAAACTGTGGGTACGAAATATTCGGAATGGAATGGTATGGATGGTTCAATAACCGTTGCCGCTGAATCCGCCATTAATGACCGTAGTCCAGGATTGAAGGTTAGCAATAACATGATTGCAAGTAATACGAACATAGGGCCCATCATGCCCAACGCCGCCTGACTTTGAGCATCGCCTTGTCCTGCAGGCTCCGCCATGTGACTTCGTCTCTAAGGCTCTCAATTGAAGGATTCGGCGCGGCTCACATGTAATGTGAGCCGAAATTAACTGAATTGGAAGCTACAAGTTTCGCAGGACGATGCACCAACTGAAGCCTCTGTGCCGCAAACAGGGCAAACATCCGGAGTAACTATTGTTGGTTGCTGTGACTCTCCTTCATCGGCATTGGATTCGTCAATAGTTTCCTCATTTCCCTCAGTTATCGTTTCAACATTCATTACCTGGGGTGTAGATAAGTCAGCACCAATATCTGTATTTGAACTGTTATCTTCTCCCTCTTTATCCTCAATCTGAGGCTCTATATCTATTTCTGATTCTAAATCAGCGGCTTCTAAAGTGATTCTAATAGCTTCATCAACCCATTCAGGTAAGTTCGGTTCTTCATCTACTTCGTCTCCGAAGGTGGCTCCGTGGTAATCTTGAGCGTCCGCTACCTTATATTCGCTTTCTGAATCTCCTTGAATTTCAAAAACAACTTCTATTCGTTCATCCTTTTCGATTCTACCAATTGGCCATGTCACATGAGTCCCCTCCCTGGCAGACTCCTTACTGTAATCAACAACTCTCTCGCCAGATTGATTTGAACGAACAGTGGATTTCTCGATGTTGAATGTACCGGGAACTACATCGTGAAGTGACAAATCCTCTAGAGCGCTGTCTGAATCATTTTGGAACATTAAGAGGATTTCATAGCGGCCTGGACCCGCAGCTGGGAATACTTCTTTTCCAGTTGAGAATCTTCTGCGGCGGTGGACTACACGAATTAGTGGCGTACGGTTGCAGTGGCGGGTGGCAACAGGGCCGAATCTTTCCATACTGAAATCAGCACGAATTGGGGCTGCGAGTTTGTTATTTTGAGGAGAAGGATCGGCGGCATGAAGTGGATAAGTTATGGTCAAGGATTTTCCAGGCTGCAAACCGAGAGGGGCAGACGTACCTACAGTAATTCTTAGGGCATGGCCTTGTGAATCTGGTGATACCAATTGCTCCTCTAGTTGAGTTCCATCAACGACCTCTATTCGGTATTGGTCTTCGTTCAGATCCGAGCCTTCCATTTCAATTCGTACTTGATTAGTCGCGGGTGGGTTGAAAATACCCGGGATATCATCGAGTAAACGCATTACGTTAATTGGTGCAGAGCCGGTGTTTTCAACTACTGATACGCATTCTAAATCTGATTCCACGTAGGAACGTATTCGCGAAATACTGTACTGTTTGTTTACATCTGCATCCAGTACTTTGAAACTTCTTTCCTTTAATTCCAAAATACCAGTGGATTCTACATTTACCCTAGGCAAAATCGAATAATTAATTTCATGGGTGAAATTTGGTTTATCAATTGCTTCAATCCTCTTTTCGATTGAGTCCCAAAGTCCTTCGGGAGGGATGTCTTCACGAATATCTTCCACCTCCAAAAAAGGCTCACTACGGCCCGCTAACCAAACGGTTGCAGCTGATAGACTGACAACGAATGAAGAACGGTTTTCGACGACTAACTTACAGTGGAATATGTCAGGTCGGTCATCTTCCTTAGGTGAAACATAACCAAACTGACGGGCTCGAGATTTTACCGAATCAAATTGTGCTCTTGAGACCGTCGCCTCACAAGAATATGCAGCATTAACTGTGCCAGTTGCGAAGCGTTGAATCGTCCTAGTGGTCACTCTTGGAAGTATCTCCAACGAAGTACTCTCTCCGACGGGAAGTCGACCAATGCGCCAAATCAATTCACCGTCATTTATGTCATATTCAGGGCCTTCCGATAATTCAAAATTTTCAGGAAGTGCTCTTCTAACTACGACATCATTCAAACTTACTGGTGCTATATTTTCAACGCTAAGTCGGATAAGAACCTCCTGCGCATGTTCAGAATATATCATCGAAAGACTCGATTCCTGTGGCCGTTCTGGTTCTGTGTCGATATGCTCTTTGAGAACCATCATTCTAGGGCCTGACGCGGTGTATGGAAGATTGCTCGTTTGAGTGGCGTCTAACTCACGCACCGTTATTGCGCCTCCACCTATATCTGTCGAAGCAGTATTTTGTAGCATTACTTCAATATCCCATGCACGATCTTTTCGGCTTGAATTTCTTAGAATTAATTCACCATCAATGGATTGTTGTCTGACTGTGCCATCTGGATTTAGTACTGATTCTTCGGTCTCCTTCAGAGTGACATATAATTTATCACCAGGAATAGAATCTACTTCGGCTGCAGGCCGAAGATTACCAGATAAAGGTGGCTGAGGACCTTCTTCTCCATCGGATTCCGGTTGTTTGACCCCCTCCTCTGTAAATGCTTGATCCAGAGCGGCATTCCAATCCTGAGTAGATTCGTCTGAATCTACATTAATTTCTTCGACAATCTCTTCTTCATTCATCTGCTCTAGAGATGTAAGTGTATCATCGAATGATTGAATTTCTAGTTCGTCAACTCCCCACTTCCCTTCCTCTTCGATTGCTTCGAATCCCGGTGGCGGGGGAGGAGGAGAGGTGTCAAAATCTGGTGGAAGTGGCGGAGGTGTATCCAATCCAAGAGGCGGCGGCGGCGGGCTTTCTATATCTGCCAAAGAGGGTAATTCATCGACTAATTGGTGGATATTATTCATCTCGGAACCATCACCGTCTTCATTGTCTATTGTAATTTCAACCTCATCCCCCTCGTTACCTTCGCCAAAGCCAGGTGGAGGCGGAGGAGGAGGGATGGGGGGCATTCCCGGAGGAGGAGGGGGAGTATCGGACATGGTGGATGCACCTTCAGGGGTAGGTCTTGACGTGCATTCGATTGGTTTAACCGTTGCTCGTCCACAGTCCTACGGACTGATTCCAAACACGAATGGTTGAATTACTGCTCCTCTCAGCAGTCCTTCGTGAGCAATCAAGACGGAACCACCCCGCCAGTAATCTTCGTTGTAGGCACAGCAGGTGCTGGAAAGAGTAGTTTAGTTACTGCATTCCAACGTTGGGCGAGGTTTTTGCAAGTAGATGTATTGACGATTAATCTAGACCCAGGGGCTGAAAGAGTACATTATGACCCTGAATTCGATGTGCGAGATTTAGTTTCTTTATCTGATGTTATGGATGAGTACGATCTTGGACCAAATGGCGCCCAGATTCTTGCAGCCGACTTAGTTGCCTCACAAGCTATAGATGTCTTCGATGAAATTGAAGGACTTTCCGGCGACATTTTGGTTATCGACACACCGGGGCAAGTCGAGTTATTCGCATTCCGTGAAGCCAGTAGCCATTTGGTCGAAGTATTAGGCCAAGGTAGAGCATGTCTAGCCTTCCTATTCGACCCCATGTTGTCCCAAACACCCAGTGGATTTGTATCACAAATGTTACTTTCTTCAATAGTCCACTTTAGACTTGGCCTTCCAACAGCTAACTTTCTTTCCAAAGCAGATTTGTTAGAGCCTGAAGTATTAGACAAAATTCTTGAATGGGGTGAAAACCTAGATGTTTTAGAAGCCGCACTTTACGAAGAATCTGCTGCAGAATCAATGGATCAAAATTCCAGCACCTCGAGAGCTGAATTTGCCATTGGGCAACTTAGAATGATGCAACATGCTGCTATTCAACCAGGGCTTGTCCCCCTATCCAGCGAGGAAGAGGAAGGTTTGGCAGATATGCTAACATTTGCTCAGACAATTTTTGGCGGAATGGCTGATATGAGGGATGGATTCGCAGGAGATATTGAACATGAGCAACACTGAGAAAAAGAACTTACTAGCCATTGATGATTTACTAGATGACTTAGATGGTATTATCAATTGGGCAATTCGCTACAAGAATGATGTATCTATTCACCAAGATTTCAAACCTCTAGAGGGCATGTCGATAGGTTCGATTTACGAAAAGCCATCAACACGAACAAGGGTTTCCTTTGAAGTGGGCGTAAGTCGTCTCGGCGGGCAGCCATTGACCCTACTTGCCAATGACATTCAACTTGGTAAATCTGAATCAATTGGCGATACTGCTGCAGTTTTATCGCGCTTTTTAGATGGCATAACATACCGATGTTTCGGCCATGCAGATGTGGAGGAGCTAGCTAGAACGGCTACGGTCCCAGTTATCAATGCACTATCAGATCTCCACCATCCTTGTCAATCGGCAGCCGATTTAATGGCAATTCGAGAACTCGCTAATTCAGAGGGACATATCGCTTGGGTTGGAGATGGTAACAACGTATTCCATGACCTTGCATTAGCAGCCCTAGCTCTAGGTTATGATGTCAAATACGCAACTCCCGTTGGTATGGAGCCTGATTCAAATGTACTTTCACGATGTGAAGTTATAGCCTCCAAGACTGGATCCAAAATAATTGGAACAAACGACCCAGTCGAGGCAGTTAGAAATGCTTCAGTCATCTATACTGATATTTTCGTTTCAATGGGTGAAGAACATATGGCAAACAAGTTTTCCGCATTCGAAGGATTTCAAGTTAATGAGGAATTAGTAGCACACGCTCAACCTGATTATGTATTCATGCATTGTTTACCCGCCCATAGAGGAGAGGAAGTGACCGATGCGGTTATTGACTCCCGCAATAGCATAGTTTTGGACCAGGCAGAAAATAGAATGTGGGCTCAAATGTCACTTCTTACCTATCTGTGCAATAATGATGCTTGGCACGCATATAACGAAATGTAATCAAATTATTGCGGCCAAAATTAGCCCAACCATAGTCAGAGTCATTGAGGTTTTAATCATCCTCGAGGCCGCTGTATCTTCCGCCAGATAGATGTGTTTCTTCACATTCATAAGAGTAAATAGACCAGGGGCTAGGAAAATTATGTGTAATAACTCGAAAATACCCATAGCAAATGGAGTAAGTAAAGCTACTAAGGTGACTAGTAAAATAACCCAAGATGTTAACCTAGCCTTATCGGCGCCTACCCTCATCGCGTAGGTATGTCTTCCCTTATCTCCATCCATATCCTCGACATCTTTTATGATTTCACGAGATAAATTGTAAAGCGTACCAATGACAAAAAGGGAGACTGCTCTTTGGTTAAGTGGGTCAAATATTCCTGCAGCACCGAATAAAACCACTAAGCCAACGGAAATAGAAATTGCTAGGTTACCAGGTAAACCTCTGTTTTTCAAACCCAATAATACACGGTCATCTTCATAATTTAGCAGTAGGGCTAATGCTAGAAACCAGATTACAATTGTAGGATACCAATCTTCAAAATTGTCGGTCAAATCATTGGCTATTTGACCTGCTAGGAATAGCGAACTAAAGGAAATAATACATCCTGAGATAATCGCTATCATGGCTACAGTCTTATTTATTCGGCCAGAAGGAAGGGGCCTATCTGGTCGATTGATTTTGTCTATTTCAAGATCGAGATAATCATTTAGAGCATTCCATGATGCCATGAAAGAATATACCGACAATGCCAGAAGAGTGGTAATATTGAGATCATTACCTGTTGGTAAACCCTCTAGAGTAAGAATCGCACCTAGGAATACGCCTACAAATCCGGTAATACAATTTCCAGCACGGAACAAAACAAGCCAATCTCGAACGGTGCCCATGCTCTACGGAAGGCTCTTTCAGTCTTCATTCCTTGCACGGTTAAACTGCTGGAATTAGCGGTTCAGTTGATAGTGACCAAACACATACTGTGTATACACTTCCCCTGAATTGTCCCCTTTGATGACCTACTTTAGTAAAACGACTATCCTTAGCAAGAATATTTCCTACCTGATTCATAGTTGCACCCCATCGAAATCTCTCATTAAGATGATCAAATACCTCTACTGTATTGGCTGTTCCTTTTTCCTCAAGTAGTACCAATACCGCTTCTCGTAATCTTCGTGTACGGGACATCAGAAAGCCTCCACGGAAATTTTTCTAGATGCTAGAACTCGGGAATGCAGGCCACTCCAACTAGAAGGACTGACATTAACCTCTATTGCAGGTTTTGGCATTGGTTGCCACTGACCATCGATAGCATTTCCATTAGAGGAGTTAACTAAAAATTCTGAATTCTTCGTTTTTAGATTAGCAGTTGTCTTGTTTAGACTAGAAAATGAGACTATACGGACTGGTTCTGGCCTCTTCCTGTAAATTCTTCGAGTGTCGTTGTTTGGACTTCGGTTCATGGCCTGATGTCGGTCGGTCAGCATATCAATAAAGATAGAAGAGTGGAAAGTGAAAGTGAAAGTGAAGGTGTGAGCGAAAAATGTCTATCCATCGTTTTCAAATAGAGAGCCTCAGTCGTCGTGCTACTCGCTCGTGTAGTGTAGTTCGGTCCATCATGACGGACTCTCGATCCGTCGACCCGGGTTCAAATCCCGGCACGAGCACCAACAAAAAATTAGAAGTTATATCCTGATAGACTCGGTCAGAACCGTCTTAAATGGACCTTCGTTGGAGTAGTAAGGTTCAGATGCGTGTAGACCACGATGTGAAGCTGACTTTTGATGATGTATTGATTAGACCAAAACGCAGTACGCTGGTTTCACGATCCGACGTTACTTTAGTTCGAGAATTTAAATTTCGACACTCTGATGTAACCTGGACTGGTGTACCAATTGTAGCAGCGAATATGGATACTACGGGATTATTCTCCATAGCTGCAGAATTACAAAAGCACCAAATGATGACCTGTATGCAAAAATTCTACTCTACCCGAGAGTATGCTGAGGCTTGGGGTGGTGGAATAGATCCTGAATTCGTCGCCGTTACATGTGGGTCAACAGAGAATTCTTTCGATTTACTAAAGCGCAAAATGGATACTAATTCAGGAACCAAATTAATTTGTATCGATGTTGCAAATGGGTATCGTGAAGTGTTTTTGGATTTTGTAAAGAGGGTAAGAAAAGAATTTTCATCTTCCATAATTATCGCAGGCAACGTCGCCACTCGAGAAATGACTGAAGCGCTAATCCTAGCCGGAGCAGATATTGTCAAGGTTGGAATTGGTCCTGGTTCAGTCTGCACAACTCGCAAAGTAGCAGGTGTGGGGTATCCTCAACTGTCTGCAATTGCAGAATGTGCAGACGCGGCACATGGATTGGCCGGCCACGTCATGGCTGACGGTGGTTGTTCTAGCCCGGGTGATGTAGCGAAAGCCTTTGCTGCAGGGGCTGATTTCGTCATGCTTGGAGGTATGTTTGCCGGACATGATGAATCAGGTGGGGAACTTGTCACGGCTGACAATGGGAAGCAGTACAAGTCGTTCTACGGAATGTCTAGTGCAAAGGCGATGGAAACTCACTATGGAGAGGTTGCCAAGCATCGAGCCCCAGAAGGCAAGGAGGTTCGAGTTCCATACCGTGGGCCTCTAGAAATTACTGTACAAGCGATACTTGGAGGAGTTCGCTCTGCGTGTTCATATGTAGGTGCTCGTCGAATCAAAGACTTACCAAAATGTACCACCTTCATTCGAGTAACTCAAACTACGAATGAGGTTTATCAGAGATTTAATGTTGAAGAATAATCAATAGCTCACGATTTTTTATTTGGAAAATACCTAAAATCTCGATTGATAACGAGGGAGAATATGGAAGAAATTCTCGTAATCGCCGCATTAGGAGCGTTCTTTGCTGCTGCATTAACAGTGCCTGCAGGTTTTGGACTATCTACAATGCTAACTCCATTCGCATTGCTTCTAATGCCACCACATGAAGCTGTGGCAGTAGTTGCAGTAGTCCATGGAGCACACAACGCCGCAAAATGCTGGAGTATGTGGGATTCGGTAGACCTTACCGCTTTCCGACATTATGGTGTTTGGTTAGTAATTGGCGCGGTATTAGGTGCCATTCTTCAAAATGAAGTGCCTCAAGACCCCTTATTGGTGATCATTGGATTATTCTTGATTATTCTACCAATTCTGACATTATCAGAAAATTGGACTGGATATAGAATACCAGAAGCAAATGACCGAATCGGTGGGTTTGGTTCTGGGTTTATGGGTGGTTTATCAGGTCATCAAGGTGCTCTACGGGCTATGTTCCTAACTCGTAGACTACCAGACAAGATGGCCTATGCTGCGACTGCGAGTATTCTCGCTCTATGCGTAGACCTTTCACGAATTCCTGTTTATCTTTATTTTAAGCCAGATGAAATTCTATCTCACGTACAAATCACCCTAGTTCTAGTCGTCTCGGCAATTATCGGAGTTAGGGTCGGAAAGAAATGGTTGAAGTCTTTGAAATCCGCATGGATTCACAATGGTGTAATGATCGGAATTATCGCCAGTGGGGTATTCTATATCTGGGAAGCAACTAATTGATTCTTTCAAATGTCCAATACTACTTGTGCCATCCAGCCAGGCCCTTCAAAAGAGGGGACTCCCTCAACTCCATCGACTACCTCACCCATAGCTACTTGCCTCACAACAAGGTCGTGAAGAGTCACTGCCTTGACTTCTATCTCTAACTCTACATCTCTAGAATCAACCCACAAAACTTGTGCTCTGAGATAATCTTCGTCAAGTGAAAATTCTGATTCTACCAGCCATTTATCTTCAACATAGGAATTGAAGAGAACTTCTTCTAACCACCTGACGAGAGTTCTTTCAATATCTGAACTACCAAACGGTATACTCCATTCCGCGACGTGGCGTATGTGGCCGTCTAGATATTCCATCCCTCTATCGGAAAGTTGTATGCCCTGTAATGCAAGAGCTGATTCTCTAAGTATTCCTATTGGACTATCGGAGAATACACGAAATCCAATATCTGCAGTAGTTGGCATTATCCACCATGACATATTCTCACCAAAACCTCGGAGAGAGCATTATGTGATGAAACCTAAGGGTAAGCAAACTAGTCGTTTGTACATAATTCTCCTTGGCTGGGGAAGCTAGTAGGGTCTTTTGGATTGGTATTCCATTTATTTTCACACCTATTATTGTACCCATCACCATCGGAATCAACAAATGCATCTGCGGCATCAAATGGGTCGAAATCAAAGTAAAATTCCCATCCGGACCACATTCCATCATTGTCATGATCTTGATGATATACCTCTGAGCCATCAGCCCATCCATCACCATCTGTATCTGATAATACGGGGTCGGTCTTGTTTTGGAATTCTTCGTAATTTGTATAATTCTCCAAATCGTCATAGAAACGTTCGCCCTTATCAGTAGTCGGGTCAATGTGACATTCAGCATTCTGTGGATTGTCCCAACCCGGGCAATATCGATTTAGTAAGTGGGACCGATTCAGACCATCATCATCGAAATCTTCCGAACCGTCATCAATACCATCTAAGTCTGAATCCGGCATTCTTGGATCCATTGGCCCTCTTGCACCGAGAGCATCAAGCGTGTTATTGTCGACTAAACCTAGACTGATTGCTCTCTCGGATGCAGATACTTCCCAACCATCAGCCAGTAAATCTCCATCTGTGTCATCGTCAACAGGATTAGTGTCCCACCTATCTGGAGCTTCTAAAGCGTTGAGAAGGGTATCATTATCAATATCAAAATTTGAGTCTGGCATCGAGCCAAAAGACGGGTCGAGTGCCCATCTCCCTTCACTTGGAATTGTAAATCCTGTCAAATTCATTTCATGGATGAAATACTTCGGGTCAAGAATACCATCACCATTACGATCTCCGGATGTTTGGAAACCCTTGAGATAACTGTCCCAAACCCATCCACCAGGGCCAAGTCCGCATTCCACCATACTTGTACAACCAATAGGTAACCAATTCTGGGTGGATATCCAGAGGCTGTGGGAATTTGTATTATGCTGAACAGAAAATACCTGCATCTCCCAACCATCTGGTTGTCCGTCATCATCCGTATCGTTGTCCAAAGGATTAGTTGCAGACTGCCAAGGTCGAGGAATGTAGAGAACTTCTCCGCCATCTGAAAGCCCATCATTATCAGTATCTGCATTATTTGCATGAGTGATATACTGATCTAGGCCATCAATCACCTCTTCTCCGTCATTCAATCCATCGTTGTCGGTGTCAAACATTGAAGCATTAGTGAAGTAAACCGAACCATTCCAAATAAATCCGTCAACTGCCTCAGTGAAGTCTTCTAATCCATCGCTATCGGTATCCCTATCTGTAGCGTTAGTGAAAGTTTCGTAATATTCTGTGGCGTCAGACAAACCATCTCTATCAGTATCATAAACACCGGGGTCTGAACGAACGAGGACATCTCGAACACCAACCTCGACTACCCTAATAGTCCAGCCGATTACCTCGATGCCATCGATTAGTCCATCATTGTCTGTGTCTTGGACAAGAGGATCAGTAGAGCGGCCATCGACTATCCCATCACCGTCTCTATCTCTAGCGTTATATTCGTCAAGGTTGGTAAATCTCTCGTGGTCTTCAACCACGATTGCTAGATCTTGGAGCCGGCTGGTAACTTCTTGGCCTACTTCTACATTGATTGCGTAGACGTATCCTTCTGTCGGTGTTTTCACTGGGATGTTGACATATTGGCTGTCCTGAACTGTTCTAACCCACAGTATGGTTCTGTTGACTTGTACGAAGTCTCCAATCTCAACAACTATGTTGTGTACAGTGGATATCCCTACCAAATCAGTGTAACGAATAGCTCCATCTCCATCGGCATCGTAGCCATCGAAATCAGGGTCTTCCTCGGCATTGCTACCATCATTAGGATGAATGCCACTATGATACTCCCAGCCGTCAGGCATCCCATCCTGATCGGTATCGGCGATTAATGGGCTAGTGAAATTGACAGCCCCCCAAGTGTATGCCACCTCATATTCTTCGACATTGTTCAAGCCGTCTTCATCACCATCGCCATAAGCGTCAGTGGAATTTGCAGGGTTTAGCAAAGAGTTGTAGCAATACTCGAACCCATCGGGCATCCCATCGCCATCGGTATCCCAATCACCTGGTCCATTTAGGCGGCCATCGCCATCCATGTCTTCATTAAACCAAGATAAATCTCCAATTCCACTCATTAATTCAGTGTATGGAGCATCCAAGCGAATTGTACCGAATTGAGGCACACCACAGTGAACTTGTAATTCTTGGGAACCATAACCGACCTCTATTCTATCAGGAATTAAATCACCATCACTGTCTTCTTCAAGTGGGTTTGTGTCGTAAATTTCCTCAAGATAATTCGGTAGAGAATCTGGACCTTGCTTGTCGATGTCTAGAACAGAATCACAAGAATGATCCCCGTTTGGACCCACTGGAAGTGAATTCCATGTACTGGTTCCAATAATTATTTTCATTTCAGCCTCAACTTGAGGAGTAAGCAAAGGGCACCCCCAGTTTGGATTAAGTGGGTCTAGTAAAGTCACAGACCCTTGCGGGGTTTGTACTGTTTCGGTATAGAGTGATTCCCAGCGGTCATTGAGACCGTCACCGTCACTATCACTTGCAGTAGGATTAGTTCCAATGGCGGCTTCCTGTTCATTAGTCAGGCCATCACGGTCTGGGTCTCCGTAAGGACCATTGTCAGGGTCAGGGAAGGTTTCGTTTTGTTCTCCAGCATCCTCTCCATCGGCATTCGTGTTTTCGATTTCTTGATCATCGGGTTCTCCACTATCCAACGGGTCCAGTCCATTTGCAACTTCCCACCCGTCTTCTAATCCGTCACCGTCCGTGTCAGGATTATTTTCATCCGTGCCGTATAGAGTCTGTTCCATTCTATCTGGAAGGCCGTCACCATCGGAGTCCCTACCTGCCTGCTGAACTTCATCATCGGTGATTATGACATCCGAACCTGCGGAGTCGAATCCACCAGATTCAGTGGTCGATAGCCCTGCATCAATTATCGTGTAGAACCCTGCTAAACATAGGGTCACGGCAACGGCCGCGACTGCGTATTGATTGTGATTCAAAGCCAAAATATTCACCCAACCCCTAACGGGGTTGCCCTGTTGACTTAAGTCATGGATATAATGTTTCAGCGATAACGCATCTCAAACGTTAGTTTGCAATTTCAACCGAGGAGGATAAAAACAATATTACTGAGTCGCTGTTAAAACTACACTTTAGTTTTCCACGTCTTCCATGAGCACGTTCCCAACAAGCCAACAACACACCTCCTGAAAGGGCTGGGTGGAATGTGTTTTCTAGGCTGATTTTTACACCACCATGAGAATCAAATGCCTCTGCAGATTGTACACTTCCTAGGCCGTTCATCGACAGATGTCTACGCCCTATTCCAATCCAATCTTCAGGTCTTGATACTAGGATATGTAAACCTGAATCAAAATGCGATTCCCTCATTGAATCCGCCGCGGCTGTCCACCATAGCCGTCGCTGACTATCTTCAAGCGGCCATTCTATATCCTGCCTTCCGGATTCAATGGAATTTATGTATGGCAGACAGAACTCTTCAAATCGTAATATAAGGTCTCTGTGGACTATCATTTTTCTTTCATTCATTATGGACCAAATCCCAAGAGATTCCACCCTAAGATCTTCCCAAGATTCTTCGGTCAAATCGTTATTTACAGAATCATTATCTGAATTTGGCCATACTGGTATTTGCTGGAATGGATTTGGTAATTCCTTATGGTCTAAGTTCAATGTCAAAATTAGGCCATCTTTAGAACTCTGGGACCAAACAAAACGATGACGCTTCCTAGTTGCCTTTTCCCATGCTGAAGTCAGTAAGCCTGAGCATATAGGGGCGGAAGCCGGATGCTCAATAAGCAATCTAACCTCTTCCTCGTCGTCTAATTTACTATACCCCCCCAGGCCTCGTGTTTGCCAGTCTAGAAGATTGTATGACCAAGATTTTAGGTCTCTATTGGATGGTGATGTAGTGCTAGAATTATTCAAGAAATATTCTTGATGTTCTAAAGCCGCATGGGCTAATCTACGACCTAAACTCTGACCTAGCCTTTGCTCTAAACCCAAGAACCAAGTTTCGAAAACATTTGTAGAGAATCTAGCAACATAATGATTTACTTTTTCTGAGTTATTATCCTTTATCAAACCATCAGAAAGGTACAACCATCGTTGTTTTAGCCTATCCTTGGGGTCAGACGGAGATTTTTCTCGATTAAAGAAATCAAACAACCCCATGCTATCATCCGTTGATGAATTTATCAATTCGGTCGAAGGCTGTTGATAATACTTCAACAGGAGGTAAACATACCATCCGAAAATGCCCAGAACCAAATTCTGGAGAGAATCCAGAGCCATGCACAACCAATACATGTTGTTGATGAAGGAGGTCTAGAACCCATTGCTTGTCGGAAGTGATAGAATCGTCTGTTATCCTAACAAAGAGATAGAACGCGCCACCTGGCGATTCGCATTCTAAACCGTCTATTTCTGCAATTCTAGTTATACAATAATCCAGTCTTTGTTTTACTAGGGAACGATAACCATCTAGCCAATCGTGTTCATCAATTAATCCCGCCAAATACCCGTATTGAGCAGGGGTAGAAGCGCACAAGCGGCTTCTCAATAGTCTCTCAACTCCATCTCGAACCAATTTAAGGCGGCCATCAGGATCGTGCCAAGCCATATAGCCGATGCGCCAACCCGGAGCAAAGTACACCTTAGAAACTCCATTTAGAACGATAACTGGTGACGTTTTCGACCTTGAGGCTATTGAGCAAAGTTGACCTGTGAAGTCAAGTGCATCGTATATTTCATCAGCAACGATTGTACAATTGGGATATTCTCGGGTGATTTCTAGCAATGTATCTATTTCAGAAGAAGTTAGGACATTTCCAGTAGGGTTATTTGGGTTTATGAGTACTAAGAGACGTACACTATCATCCATCTTGGCTTTGATGTCTTCAAGGTCGATTCGCCAGCCATCATTTGGATCGAGTCGATATTCGATAGTATTAGCACCAAACATCTGAGGATAAGCCATGTATGGAGGATAGTGAGGACCTGGAGCAAGAATTTTTGTCCCCTCTTCTAGGAACGCAGCGAAGATAATTTGCAAGGCTTCGGTTACTCCGTGCGTAACATATACATCATCTTCTGAACAATCCCAGCCTTTGCTGGATTCAGCTTTGGCAATAGCCTGCCTGAGTGAAGGAATTCCGTATGAAGGACCGTAGCCATTATCTTGCGAATCCAATGCTCGCTTGTATGCTGCAATCATGTGTTCGGGTGTTGGCAATCCTTCGTAAGCCAATGGATCTCCAATGTTTAATCGGATAATTTCATGCCCTTGCTTCTCCAACTCAATGGCTGGAACGACAACATCTCTAATCGCATATTCTATAGCAGCGGCTCGCTGAGAAACATCGACGTATTCTACCATTTATTTCACAACCCGAGTAGATTACGAGCGGCTTCCAATGCTTCGGGAATTCCATCAGGATTTGACCCGCCACCTTGGGCCATCGTCGGGCGGCCTCCGCCACCACCATTGATGTGACCGGCGATGGCTCGTAGAATATCATTAGCATCGTGTTTCTCGGCAGCGATGGTTCCTTCGGTGCTGGCTACGATTAGTTTACCTCCGCCATCTCTAGTTCCAAGAACCGCTAGAGTCGGTTTTTGAGGGTCTCGAGTTAATTGGCTGAGCATAGACATAACGGCTTTCATATCGCCTCCAACCTCCATTACAGCGTAACGAATTCCATCTTTCTCGACTGCGCCATCTCCATCGCCACTGGTTCGCAGTCGGACGATTTCTGATTCTAAAGACTCAATCTTCTTCTGCTGAGATTTCCACTCATCAAAGAAACGTGATACTGCACTTGGAAGGTCCTCAGGAGATACTCCGAGAACCTCACTCGACTCGGTCAAGAGGCGTTCTTGAATTCGGGCGTGCTCGCGTGCCGTCTCCCCTGCCACGATTTGCAGACGCTCGACCCCGTCTTGGACTTGACTAGAGCGAATAATGCGAAGTTCAGCAACTTCTCCAGTATTGTCATGATGAGTTCCTCCGCAGGCCTGCACGTCGTGTTCGCCGATTTTTATAATCCTAATTTGACTATGTTTGGGCGGTCCGCCCTGGTATAATTCGAAGCCAAATTGCAAATCTGCTTCAGCTCTATCGAGAACTAATTTTTCCACAACGGGATTCTTTGCAATAATGTCATTAGCATGATCTTCAATTTTATCCAAATCGTCTCGTGAAAGTCGCGAGTAATGTGTTAAGTCAATTCTTGCATATCGCCCACCCTTGTTTGAGCCGGCTTGCCAAATATGAGGGCCTAGTATAGCACGGGCGCTTCCACCAACTATGTGAACCGCAGTATGATGATCCATCAATTGTCGCCTTCTTTCCCAATCGATTTGACCAGAAATTCCCCCTTCTTCGACTGAGCAATTAGTTAGGTGATATATCACCCCATTTTCAATTCGAGTATCGACAACTTTTGCTTTACCTAAAGTTCCCTGATCACCGAGTTGGCCACCACCTTCAGGGTAGAATAGAGTCCTATCGAGCACGACATAATGTGTGGGTGTACCAACGACCTCAGATGATAGATTTAGAGATTCGATTTGAATTTGAGTAAGGGAGGTGCAATCAAGAACCGTCGCACTAAATTCAGTTTGACTAGTGTCTGAATAGTAATCTTGCTGAGTAGGGGGCATATCAGATTGGAAAATTTCTCCTTTGGATTTAGCCTTTGCAGCGGTCTTTGTCCTCTCAGCATTTCTAGCCGCCATATCGGCTGCAAAGCCCACTCTAACAGAGATATTTTTCCAACCTAGTTTTCTGGCAATGGAAACTACCATTTCAGGATTCAAACCTCTTTCTTCAGCTAAACGAAATAATATCTCATCGGGAGCACTCTTTACATCTTTAGGAATTTCTCTGAGTGCTGTTCTAACCGCAGCCTCACCCTTCCTCAACATCTCATGATAACGTGCCTCTTCTATCGCTAGTATTGTTAGAATTCCTTCCTTACTCTGAACAAATCCAGCAATATCGAGGTGAGTGTCGATATGATGTGTAGCCAATTCAGTCAACGATATTTCGATACCCAAATCACCTTTCATTCTACAAACTCTACGAGCCATCATTCGAGCAAGATAGCCGCCTTTTGTATTACTAGGGACTAAACCATCACCTAACATATTGCAAATAGCATGCATATGATCAGGTATTGCATAAATCGATGAAAGCGGCTCAGTAAGACGTTTTAGATTAGAAACGGTAATCTCTACACCTCCGTCTCCTAATCTCTCAACAAGCCTTTGGTACAATGAATCGACATCGGTTCCAACATCAATATTCAGAATACCCGCAAGTTGGGAAAGTTCCGCGAGTAAATCATCAGTATCGACTCCTAATCCTAATCCTTCAACCATCGAATCAAAGCCAGCAATTTCCTTCAACCAATCCACAGACTCAGGATATATCGCTTCGTAAATTGTAGAAGTTCCTGCCGCTGCCCAACAAAACCTCTCCAAACCATAACCGGTATCTATAATCTGCAGAGGCATTTCACGATAACGAAGCCCTTTGATTTCGACATCTCCATCTTCATGCTCCTCTAGATTCATGAATACCAGAGTAGCTAGCTCCAGTCCGCCGACTATCACTTCTAGAGCAGGGCCAGCATTTCCACCTCCTGACCATGGATTTTCGATGTAAGTGATCTCCTCAGGTGTAATTCCGAATGTATTGACTAACATATCATCGCAATATCGAACACATTGGTCAATCCAATAAATCACATCTCCCTCATCTGGCCGATTGAAGGCGTGGTGTGCCATCATTTCGAAGGTGGTTAAATGGCGCCCAGAACGGCCCACTGCTGCTACATCGGTTAATCGAATACAAGGCTGACTAATTCCCAGAGGATTTGCGGGAGGAGGCACTAATCCACTCGTCACATGTGGTTGGAAATCAGCAATTGAGGCAATGGTCAGATGAATATCATCCCGCCATCTTGCCAATACTGGATATGGATTTATTCTAGCATGTCCTCTTTGTTCAAAGTAATCTAGGAACGTCTCGCGCATCGCATCTTTCAATGCCTTTCCACGCATGGGAAATCCTTCAATTATCGGGTTTCCAATGAAGGTATAGGAATCTTCCACTGTATCTCCTGAAGTAGTGCGGGATGGGTCTCTAGACCAGAACCTAAGTCCGGTTACTGTACATTCTCTGCAGGAATGGCCGGACTCTTGCCAAAATGGAATATTGGTCTCTCCGAATGCCATCTCTGCCCCTCCCTACGCCTTACCCATCGAACAGGTTGTCTTGAAAGCAATTGTTCATCCTGCTGCGGCGTGTTGAAATCAAGAGTACTTCACGAGTTACCATGAGCGCTGCTTGGCGTGAGCATCTTCATAGCGATGGAGAGGGGAGAATGCGTATCTCCAAACATGGTTCTATGCTTACTGATGCGGTATTAATTTCAGATGAAAATCATATGAAATCGCATAGTGATGACCGCTCTCCTGAACAACTCTGCAATACTGCAGGGATGCCTGGAATCGTAGGTGATGCTTGGGCAATGGCTGACTGGCATTTTGGCTATGGTTTTCCAATTGGAGGAGTTGTGGCCACAGATGTTAACGCTGGAGAATTAGGAGGAGCGATTTCCCCTGGTGGTGTGGGTTTCGACATTAATTGCGGAGTCCGGTTGTGTTCACTAGATGTCGAGATTTCAGACATTGAGCCAAAGTCTCTAGTCAGTGCTCTTGCAAGCCAAATTCCTGCCGGTGCAACAAGTAAAGGAGGCGTACAACTAGATGAGACGACAATGGCTTCTGTTCTTTCAGAGGGTGCCAAAGCGGCGATTGACATCGGGTGGGGTGAATCCGAGGATTTGCTCGCAATAGAATCCAATGGATTATTGGATAGTTCGGAAATAAATGTAGGTGAAAGAGCACAGAAGCGTGGGATGAAGGCTCTTGGAACATTGGGGTCAGGCAATCATTTCCTTGAATTACAGATAGTGGATAGGATTGAAGACCCGCTTGCAGCAAAGGCTTACGGATTAAGAGAAGGACAAGTCACTGCGATGATTCATACAGGGTCAAGAGGGCTTGGCCATCAGGTATGTAGTGAACATGTGGCAAAAATAGAAAGAAAATATCAACGGGATGGAGACCATTGGGTCGCTCCAGATTGGGATTATCGTTTACGGGATAGACAACTTGCTGCAGCACCCATTTTCAGTAGAGAAGGAGCGGCCTATCTCGATGCGATGCGAGCAGCTGGAAATTATGCCTTTGCGAACCGTTCTGCACTAACACAAAGATTGAGAAATGTGCTCAGAAACAAACTCGGAGTTGATGGAGAACTAGATGTTGTATACGATGTTAGCCATAATATAGCAAAAGTCGAAGACCATATTGTTCATGGAAAATCCTGCAAATGTTGTGTCCATAGGAAGGGGGCAACTCGTGCACTTGGTGGAGACCATCCAGAACTAGCAAACAGATTCTCAAGTGTTGGACAGCCTGTTTTAGTGCCGGGGGATATGGGCACTGCATCTTGGGTATTAGCGGGGCCGAAAACAGGATCTAATGACGCATTTTCTTCTTCTTGTCACGGCGCTGGAAGGCAATTGTCTAGAACTGCAGCAAGAAAATCTGTAGATTCTTCTGCACTCATAAAAAGACTTGAGCAATCTGGAATTCATGTTAGAGCGAAAACCCCGAATGTGCTAGCCGAAGAAGCTCCTGAGGCATACAAAGATGTGGATGAGGTAATTGCCCTAACCGAGGCGGCAAATCTAGCAAGACCCGTTGCTAGACTACGGCCATTCGCAGTAATCAAGGGATGAGACGTGAGAACGAGTCATTGTCGAGCTCGGTATTCTATTTCGATTACATCACCATCTTTCATGACATAATTTTCGTAATCAGAATTTTGTTGACCATTCACAAACATGACGACTTCATTATCATCATTAGCGACTTTGTTCAATATATGGGTGTCATCAAATTGCTCCCCCCATATTACGAAAAAGGCACCTACAGGAGCATCCATAGCTCCTGGGGTTTCTATGTGAAGTCTTCCAGTACCGTCATGCGTGTGGACGCCACGCATTCCATCGGGACAGACTTCATCAGTAAGACCAACATCATCTGGAATTAGGATATTATTGCCATTAATGGTTACTGACAGAGTTGCGTGTATGTGAGAAATACTACCACTATGGTCTGCGAGACACACATCTAATACCTCCCAATCTGGCAATCCATCAGTCTTAGAATCAGAATCTAACAATACAAAACCGGCGAATGCAATTGTGCAAATTAGTCCTGCTGCAAGAAAAACCTGCGCTTGATCCATGAAGCACCGGACCGGTCAGACGATAATGAATGATATCCTGAGAAGTTCATGGTCGAAGCAGGTACAACACCTGAATGGTGGGAGCCAGCAAAACAAGTAATTTCAACCTCCGATGTTTTACTAAAGGATTTAATTGAAGATTTTGAAGAGCCCTCATTGAGTAGTAGAGGCGACTTGTTTGCAACATTAATCAAATCAATTGTTGGACAGCAAATTTCGGTAATCGCGGCCTCCGCAGTTTGGTCTAGATTCTGTGAATGTGTAGGGGAAGTGAATGAGGAATCTATACTGACCAAATCTCACCAAGAACTCAGAGAGGTAGGTTTGTCTCACAGAAAGGTGGAATATATCTTTGGAATAGCCAAGGCTTGGCAAGATGGATATGACCATATTGATTGGGATTCAATGAGCGATGAAGAAGTAATTGAGGAACTCATCAAATTACGAGGAGTTGGGCGCTGGACTGTGCAAATGCTACTTATCTTCGCATTATTACGACAAGATGTATTTCCAATAGATGATATTGGACTAATCAGAGGTATGGAAAAATTGTATAATTCAGAAAATAAGTTGCAAAAATCAGAGTTGTATGAGATTTCCGAAAAGTGGAAACCGTACCGCACAATGGGTGTTTGGTATATTTGGAGATCGATAGATCCCGAACCTGTGGAGTATTGAATTACATCGAGTATCCGCGTTTCGGTTGATTCGGTATCTGAGGAGTATTTCCTGATTGAACTCCATCCGCTTCTTCCATAATTATCGTAAGAAGAGTATGGACGAGTGTCCTCAAATCCTCTAGTTCTCCTCTTAATTCTTCTACAGTAACCTCATCGCTATGCTGGTTCAATTCCCCATCCCCCATCGAGAGAAATCAATCCTCTCAACAGAAACTTCGTCATTCCGGGGTCTATAAAGTCGACAGGTTAGCCTGCCGGCTATATTGGGTTTAGCTTATGGTTCAGATGTTTTTCGAAGCTATGAAAATTGCAAAATCTCATTCACTCTCAGAATCATCGTCTTCAGACTCATATTCTTCATCATCGTATTCGTAATCATCTTCGTAATATGAATCGTCATCGTCATAGTAATAATCGTCATCGCCACTCCTAGACCTGCTAACAAAGAACCCTACCATTGCAACTGCGACAAGGAATACCCCTCCCATGATAGCGTATACCATTGTATCTCCATCACTGCCTTCATCGGTGATAGGGGCTTGTACAACTATACCACTTACAGGATGTGCAGGATTATCAAAATCATCATCGACGATAATGTACAACACTGGCTGACCTGGGTCTCCTGCTATCCATTCAAACCTTGCATAGACCGATGAGGTCTCAGCAGACAAATCTAGGTCTATACTAGCAGTTTCAGCAACCCACCTTCCATCGCTTTTTAGTTCATACAAATTGATTTCTATTGTACCATCTCTCTTTCCGCTATTGGACCAATAGGTCTCAATAACAACTGTAGTATCTTGAAGAGGATCTTTTGGTGTAACCACTACGTTGTCAAGAGATGGAGTGAACTCCATCACTCTTAGAGCGACTGCTCGTGGTGATTGCTGACTACCCAATCCTTGGATTTCATTTCCAGCTTTATCAGCCGAAGTGACCCAAAACATGATTCTGTCGCCATTTTCAATTGTAAATCCTTCAAGATTAGGTGTGAAGTCAAGTCGGCCTTGGAAAACTTGACTTCCTTCTTCCTCCAATAGCAAGCCTAGAGTTCCTGTGGCTTCGGTACCCGCTACCGGTTGGTTGTCTCTTAGGTAGATCCAAGCAACTTCAAGGTCCTCAGCAGGCATACCGATTTCATCTACAATCGTCAAGGATACTAGGACTTCTTCGAGTAAGTCAGATTCCAATACCGTTAGAGACGAATCAGGATAACTCATTTGGTCGAATAATACAGTAGGAGATCTACTGTCTACAGTTATTTTACCGTCCGTATTTGAAGAAGTGGTTCCAAGTCCTGGGACATTTAGCACAGTTGTAGTTACATTCATTGTTGGATTAAATGGTGCCCGCATCGGTAATGTCATTGAAGCGAACCATTCACCCTCATCACTAACATCTGCAAGAGATGTAATTACTTCTGTTCCATAGACTAAAGTCATCTCAACTTGTAAATCATCGGGAACTTCGGTGAATATCTCTCCAGAGCCGGCATAGAACACTCCGCCAGTCATCTCGAATTCATCACCCTGCCTTAGGTAGAGGTGAGCATCCTCAGTGAGTACTATCGGAGGCGTCAAATCAGACATGCCAGAAGCGACTGCTACAAGCGAGTTATCCAATACCCAAGTCAACTCACCTATGTTATTTGCATAAGCGACTTCTGTAATTTCATCGATTATGCTGACACTTGGCTTACAGCCAAATTGACCATCTTCCCACGGGTAATTCCATGAGAGTTCAAACATCATTGAGAGTTCAATAACCGCTGGTGTGATTTGTTGGGTCTGTACAGTTAGTGGCGATACCATAGAGTCATCTGCTGTCCACAACTCACCAGTAACTGGATTGTAGGATACCTTTCCAATATTGTCGAGGTTATCTCCACATAGCATTATCGTGATATTGTCTAAAGTTTGCAAACCGTTGGGTTCACTTATCTGCATTGTAAATGTATGAGGGACACCAGCCAAAAGATAACCGGTAGATCTGTCCAAATTGAATGCATTGTTGACGATTGTAGTAGGCTCATCGGTAGCGATGATTACACTAGCCCAAGAGTTGTCAGCACCTGGACCACCGCCTGTTCCGCCTTCTTGATAGGTCAAGCCGGCCCAATCTGTTCCTTCAAGATAAATGTGAACCGGACTATTGAAAGATTGTCCAGAAACATCAATTCCTGCAAAGGTCACCTGTTGTTCACCAGTCATTCCTGTGGAAAGTGGTTGTACTTGGGAAAGATACTCTTCTTCTTCGGCAATACCGTTAAAGTTGGCATCTTCAGAATCGGCTCTCCAATAATGCATGGTTAGTGTTTCACCTCTAGCCTGTGGCTCTTCAATTGTCACAAACATGGAGAGTGGTTGAGATGGATCCCAAACCTTACCGTTAGCATTCTGCAAACCAGATGGTGTCATTACCTGAAGTGGCCCTGCTGTTGGAGCAGTGAAGTCGTTCACCATTACGACAATAGGCGGTTGACCTGATACGTCTTCGCCACCCATAGAACCTGATAATGGCCCTACTCTGAATAGCTCAGGAGATGCCACAATTTCCGATAGACCAGTAGGTGTACTGAAAGTCCCGGAGAACTGCCCGTCATCATAAGAGTCTAGCAGAAGTAGGGAACCTGATAGATTTAGTCGGACTTGGAAATCAGAACCCATTGGTCTTGTATCAAGGGAATTCTGGAATCTAACTGATCCTGTAACATTAATTTCACTGCCCTCCAAAATTGGGAACGGATAGAAAGTTGAGAATTGATTCGAGATTAGGCGGTTATACTGATCCCGGATTTCAAATGAGTCGATTTGTAAGTCATTTTCAACTGCATTTCCAGTAGCGCCACTAACGGAATTAGCAGGCCAAATCGAGACTCCGTCTCCATCGATAGCCTGAGCAATCCAATTAATCCGGTCTAAATCGTTCCAGTTCCATGAAACATCAAATTTCCAAGTTACTTGAACATCCATCCAACCGTCTCCACCATCGACGACCGATACCTCACTAGATGAAGTATCAAGAGACATTAACTGAGATCCGGATGTCTGATAGAAAGTGACTGAGCCAGAATCCATACCCCAGGAATTATCTGGAGAATTACTTACGTCAAAAGAGATGGTTTCACCATCTGAAGCATGTCCGACCAGTGAAATTGATTCCAAGTCAGAATTATCATACAGATGTCTGTGACTTGTAACTATTTCATACGTAGTGCCGTCAGGATAGAAAACCTGTGGAACTGAGAAATCCTTGTTGGTAATCATCAATTCATGAGTTATTTGTCCATTTATCAAAACCTGTCCTGCCGGTGCAGTAATGTTTGTTGGTATATTGATATTGACCGCAGAAGGGTTCTCAGCGGCTGCCGTAGTGTGATAGTTTGCGAGAGAAGTTGTCAAATCTGAGACCGTCTCGTATAATGAATAAGACACAGCTAATCGAGAAAGTGTGATTGTTTGTGTTGCAGAACTATCTAATGTGACTTCTACTTCTTTCCAGTCCCTTGAGTTTGCACTTGTATCCGTCCATGAGCTGCTCATGGCTGATATCGAAGCAACCTGATTCGGGGAGAACGAAAAGTAGGACAAATATTGGTCAGATGAGGATGTGTATTTTTGATATCCATTAACTCCGATATTTATTGAACTATCAAAGCCATCTGAATCAGAGGTAATGGCGAGCAATCCAGAGTGTGCAATTGCGCCATCAGGGATTAGGATAGTCAAACTCTCTTGAACACCCGATGTGAGCGCCACTTCTAGAGACGTGGAGCCCATTTGGTTAGGGTTGGAACTTGCTTCTTCTGCCAGCATTGTAGTTTGCCAACCAAGATGTCCGCGACCTTGTGAGTACGGGAAATACCAATCATCTGAGCCATCTTCCGCCACATCAAGTGCGATATCTCTAGCCGGTTCTGCATAGATCGGCGTAATCAACATCTCATCGATATATCCATTTGGAGGTAAGGTAACTTCGATTGAATATCCATTAATTGGATTCGTGAATGAAACATATCCTCCATGAGTAGTATTTGCTAGATTATTTCCATCGGCATCCAAAACCTGAACGATCACATTGTTCGAGGAATTACCAAGGAAATTAATCCTCTTTATCGGTCTAATCGAATCAATATAATCTGATGTAATTGTACTTGTAATAGCTGTTGCATTTAGCAAATCATCGATTACCTCGACTCCGGATGGAATATTCCAACCATTGAAGTCAAATAATTCTGCAGAAAGAATTCTTGGACCTCCGACTTCAACGTGTCGGATAATTGGAGTGGATATTGTACTCGATGAAGATAATTCCAATCTTACGTTTACAGTTGGATGAGTTTCAGAATCTAATCCGGCCAGATTAATTGGGAAATCAAGTGATTCATAACCAATAATTGGCTCTTCGGTAACGGCATCAATGATTGACCCAGTTACTGTTGAATTATCGTCAATTTTACCTTCTATTTCGACTATACCCCTATTGAAAGAATCTAACCCGTTCAATTCAATTGGCTGACTTATCCAATCTCCAGGGCTGCTGAAATGTCCTTGCCTAACTCCCACATTGTCAATGAACCATGCTTGTTGACCTGTGTATGAATAACCATACTTGTCGGCAGCAATGAATTTGAATCTGACATCACTACCTGCCCATTCGGCCATCGATACTTCATACGAGGTGAAGTCAGTATCACCGCAACTCTCATCTGTCCAAACAGGCATGCCGTCTAGATTAGTCAGGACATAGGAGAATGATACATAGGTCGACATAGTTTCTGAATACCAGCCAGGGTTCACAAGTTCCCAAGCGCCGCCATCGACCTCTACCATCAGGGCCCCGCCGTGCATGTTACCTTGGAAATTGTTGTAGTCCCAGCACATCCACATCTCAAATGTGAAGAAGGAAATCCCAGATTCTGGAACAGAAATTGCAGGTGATACTAAACTTGCTTCTTGTACACTGCCTGAGAATGTACCTCCCGCACCAATGGAGTATAGGTAAGGGAACGAAGCAGCTTCTGAGGGGCCATAATCATCTGAAACAATCGGAGTCAAATCCCAGCCACATGTGTAAGAATTAGAGCAGGTCTTGGTGTTCGTTCTTGTAAATCCATCAACATCGTCAACTAGAGGCTCAGTTACTGCTGAATCTTCAAATCCATACTGATTATCGATATAACCTGAATTCAGGGAAAGGAATCGCCATTCATTTCCAGATGGTGTTGTGGGTGTATTTCCGTCCATATATACACTGTAGAGGGTTGATCCGGATGAGTCTACAGGTCTAAATCCGTAAACCGTCAGACCTTCTCGACCATCGGTATCAGAACCGTAAGGTGATCCGTAACCTACGCTACTATCGGTTTGTACAACAAATCGAATTATTACATTCGATACTTGGTAGGCAGTTGGCACATCGCTAAGAATCGTGACCATACCTCCACTATCGTCTGTGTAGGTGTTGCCATCCATATCGGTATACCCATAGTTTGGAATCGACCCTGATCGTGATCGACATTGAGTTGCAGTGCTACTACTTGTTGAAGTAATATCAATCCAAGTAGCTCCATTATTATTTGATAATTCAAAACAAGCGTTGTCCCAGCCAGAACCTTCCAAGTCCCAGTGGATATCAAACTCTATGTCGGTAGCCCCTGTCAAATCTAAGCCAGAATATGTAAGATAGCTTAATTGGCTGTTTGCATAGTTACAATAAGTGTTGTAATTAAGATAGGCATATCCATTTACGTCACAACCGTGATGCCAAGCCCCACTATTATCACCATCATTGTGATAATTTACATTATCAAGGAACCATCCTGCAGAGCCTGTAGAACTTGCTGAGGTAACAATTCTGAATCTGAATTGAATTTCCGTATAGGTAGTAATATCAGGAATGCTAGATAGGTTTGTGGAAGAAGAAACCCAACCACTTACTGCATCTCCTCCGAAAACTGGAATTGTGCTGGAAGCTGGTGTTCCCGAGACATCAAGGTCACCCATCGAAATAGTGTGTGAGTAACCAGAATCTAAATCAGTCCAAGTCCAACTACCCCAACCAGATGAACCATTTCTCAACCTGTGTTCTACCCAAGCGCCATCACCAGATTCCAAGTCATGCCAATGATCGAAAGAGAACGAGTAATTCACATGCGTAGCCGGATTGGCAGGAATATCAGACGCAGGAATAAGTAGCCATGCATCTGTTCCAGGACTTATTGCTTGGCCTGGTAAAGTACCTGCTACTACTCCTCCTTCAGATGGAGAGGATGGAACCACGCCGTGAGCTAATTGTTGTTGGTCCCCAGAGATAGTCCCTCCTAAATCAAGTAGTGTAGCAAACCAAATTTCCTGTCCATCACAGAAATAGAATACCCCCTCAATTTCAGATGAATTGAGAGAACCTACCTTATCGTAATACATCGAATAATCATTGCCCCACTGGATGTATGTGCCTCCATATGGGCATGTTGAGTTGCCTGTCTGTAGTGTGGTACTTTCTACGACAACAGTACTATTTTGAACTGTACCATTCACATCGCCAGCAGGAGGTAAACCAGTTCCATTTTCTATTGTCGCATTTGTTTGACATAGATTTTCTACAGATGTGACCTCATCGTCATCAAGAGCCATATCAAAGTCAAGATCGAATCCAGAAGTTAGGTTATACAGGAGTAAATCTCCACATTCATTGGAAGGGGAAACAGGGTTCTCTAAGAGCCATAGATGAGCACCTGGTCCTGAATGATAATCATCCGCCATAGCAATTGAGAAATTGCCATTATCATCAAAATTCCAAACTGACGATGTGGAACCATCATCAAACATTGTTAGGTTACCATCCAAGATTGAATCAGTAGCACCGTCGTATGTACCATTATCGAAATCATCACCGCTTATTGAAATCGAATCCATCATAGAAGAAGCCATGGGGTTACTATTGACTGATATCCAACCATCGACAATGGTCTCGTTACTAGGAACGCTAAATGCGTTTGTAGTCACTCCATCATCATCTGGGTTGATCGGAGTTGAAATGCTCCAATTTGTAACTCCTGCACTGGCAAATGGAGCGAATATCATTAGCATTACAAGGGCGGTTGCTAGTCTTCGGCGGCTTGCGGTCATGGCCATTACAAGCATAGGGAGATTATAGAACACTCGGTCCCTGTTCTACGAACAGGGGAAAAAGAGAGTAAAAATAACTTTGAATATTTGTGGTTTATTTGCAAAAAAAAAGCCATATTTTTGGAGCCACTGGGGAGATTTGAACTCCCGACCTTCGCCTTACCAAGGCGACGCTATACCCCTAAGCCACAGTGGCAGTGAGCGTGCCACCTGAAGTTCCGATTTAATCACTGCGGGTTGGGTCATGCCATTACAGGTCAGTCTAGGTTGCAAAGAAATGAGGCGTCAGACTCAAGTTTAGATTGTAGTTCGGAGAGGGTAAGCCGAGGTCGCATAGCCTGGTATTGCGCATGACTGGAAATCATGTGGGTTCTACCCTCGGGAGTTCAAATCTCCCTCTCGGCGCCATTAAAACTCAACCCGATTCGAAAGGGTTCTGTTTTCCATTTATCAACCCCAAATTCAAGTTTGTTTCTTATGGTTGATTCGACGCGGTGTGACACGTGGATGAAGGAGAGGTCGATTCAATCGACGAAGATTGGGGTGAGGTGACCCAAGTTCGATTGAGTGATGTAGAAGTCCCTTACAAGCTAGAAGACCGCAATTCTAGATTGGCCCCATTGGACTCGCTTATCCAGGAATACACATTCCACGGTAAGATGATTTCTCAACAATGGGGAGTTACTGAAGCGATGATTATTGGCATCGGAACCCTATCGATAATCTTAGGTGCGTGGGACTTGGGGATTGGTGAAATTTCATCTGGAGGGGATTACAAAAGATGGGGTCTTTTCGGCGATGAAGCCGGATTCCTTCACATCAATGATTTCTCACTAATGTTGGCTTTACTTTCGCTGATTGCATGGATTGGATTCTTTGCTTTACTTTGGACTAGATTTCCATTAATGAGAGAGAACCTCATTTGGTTGGCAACGGCAACATTTGCAGTGCAACTTGGATTTGTAATCAGCCACTCCTCGGCAAGCGACTTTCCATTTGCCGCAGAAATTGGCGATTGGATAGGTTTTGCAATTGGCAACCTTGTTCTAATTTTCCTTTCAGTAATTGTTGTACATAGGGCTGTAATCGAAACTAGAGACATACATGTCGAAGAGCGTCACGCTCACCCTGATCCTCGTGTTGTTGAGAAGGCATGGCGCGATCACAGCTTGAAAGCATGGAGTATGAATTTAGGGACTTGGATGATTTTTCTAAATATTTCATCTTGGGCTGGAGCCCATGCAGTTTCTCCTCGCCCCCCTATTGAGAATGATATGACTCTATACGTAGTAATTTATGCCTTATTTGGAATCCTTTCTATGGCTTTATTGACTCATATATTGTGGTATCCACAATTCATGCTAGGTGCCGCAGAAGATAGAATTCAATCTGTTCGAGCAAGGGAAGTTGCTGGCGAATTTGTTCCAGAAAAATCTACTCGTAGGCAAGGTTCTTGTCCGATTTGTGGGGCGGATTCGGTTGCTGTCAGAAATCAAGATGGGAGTATTCAGGTGCCTTGCTCGAAATGTGATGGGAATGGCACGCCAGGTACGGCTTGTTCCGAATGTGACACAATAATTCCCGCAAGAATCTCTTGTAGAGAATGTGGTTCAAGCACTACTGTAATGAGTCACTTTTCACGGTCCGATGCATGGTAATATCAAAGTCAGAGGACCTAGAATGTTTCTAGATTTTATACTATTATTTTATGATGATTTTCTAGATATTATTCCACCCAAAATGCGGAAAACCTTAGCAGTAATTTTGTTAACAATTGGTGCTTTATTTATCATTTCATATTCAATCATTGATGATGATTTCTTAGAGATTATCGCCTTGCTGATTGGGATTCTGCTAGTTCTTGTAGGCTTGGTGACATTTTTTCATAATTCGATAAGTGGTGAAACAATTATTTCGAATGTAGATTCAAATGAAGTTGTCGAACAGAATACAAACAATAGCGCCTTACCCTGGTTAATTGGCTCCGTTTCTACATTAGCGTTTATCCTAGTGGCTTCAGTTATTTTCCTCTGGCTTAGATCAGTGGCTGATGAGATATTGATTGGAGGGCCTCCACCAACCTTGACCGGATGGGAGCAATCGTACCAAGAATTGACTGGATTTGACGAGGTCAGCGGTTTGGACGGAAGTGGTGTGGTGGTTTGTGTAGTGGATTCTGGAATCGAAATGGACCATCCTGATTTAACACATCTTACCCTAGCTGGTTGGTTTGATGTGATTAATGGTCAAAATGAGCCCTATGATGACGAGGGTCATGGAACCGCAATGGCGGGAATTATAGTTGCAAAAAACGGTCTCACTGGAAATGCTCAAGGTGTCGATCTATTAGTTGCAAAAGCAATTGATTCCAATGGACAGGGGACTGATACAGGAATCGCTGAAGCTGTGGATTGGTGTGCGGATAATCAGGCTGATATTATCTCTTTAAGTCTCGGAGGAGAAGGCGGAATAAGCATTGGAGGAATTACAACCGATCAATTGGAAAATGCTGTACAAGATGCCTTAGAACAAGGAATCTTTGTAGTCGCGGCTGCGGGAAATGATGGTGGTCAAGACGATGATGGAGATGTTTCTTCCCCAGGTTCTGTCGAGGATGTTATTTGTGTTGGTGGAGCAACTAGATTGGGTAATGTATGGAGTGGAAGTTCAGAGGGAGATAATGATGGAAGACTCTGGCCTCCTATGCTACCTCGTTCTGACCCCGACATGAAACCGGAAATTTTGGGACCTGGGGCAGAAGTGCCGATTCTATTCGCTGGAGGTAGTGGAGATGGTTCATGGTGGGGTTGGGCGAGTGGGACTTCAGCTGCCACTGCTTGGGTATCTGGTGGATTAGCGATAATACTCGAAGCACATCCTGAATTACAAAGAGAGGGGGCTTCGGGAGGGCCTAATGCAATTGAATTTATCAAAACTAAATTAAGTGATAATTCACAAATGGACGATGGACAATCGGAACATGATGATCGCTTTGGATACGGGATCTTTAGAATCGATTTGATGCTTGATTCATTGAGCAATTCCAGTTCGGAAGAAGAGACTGAATACTCCGTGATGAAATTACAACGTAGCGACATTAACAGTGGCTCGAATCAGGCAGAACGAAGGAAAACACCTATTGTTCCTCCTGCGAGCTCAACGAAAGCCGCTGAGTGGTTTGAGTTAACTGACTGAACGAACTCTATCCATTGATTGAAGGATGCAACAACCTGTTGTGCAGGAGTCATTTCAACCCCCTGTTCAGGTTCACCAACATCCCCAGTAGGTACTTGTGGTTCTAAGGCTATCACCACTCCACCAGGCGCTAATAGATTGAAGGCCAGAGTCGCTGCGCGAACTCTTTCTATCTCTGGTAAATCAATGATTACCAAATCAATTGGCTGAGGTAATGGAGCACTTCTAGCGACATCTGGGAGGGTTGCATTCGCTGCATTCCAAGATTCTGTCTCAGCAGCGATTGCGCTCCAAGGATCTGAAATTACCTGTGCCCAACTTGAAGCGTTATATCGGCGAAGTAATCGATCAATAATCACTCCAAATTTACCACCTTCTTCTATGACTCGAAGCGTCTCAGGACGATTACTACCCTCTGATTCATCAATAGCAGGATCACCACACCATAGGTCCATCATCCAAGCGGTTAGATGTCCTATACCACCACCGATAATTACGACATTTCTAGCCGGAATTCGGCCCGTTATGTCGCGAAGCCTTTTTCGGATAGAACGTGGTAAAGGTCTCAAGTCCATGTGAATCATTTGTTCACCAATTGCGGCAGCGATTTCTGGTTCAGAATCACTCCTAGACTCGTCGTCTCCAAGAAGTTGCTCGAACATCTCCTTTTGGGACATAGTTGGAAGCCCTATTCCACCCCCTATATCGGCCATATTACCGCCTCTAGTGACTCTCTCTTGAACCATCCCACTCGCGGATGGCTTCAAGAACAGTAGGTCAGCCGCGCAGATGTGAACGACGGTCTAGATGACGAAGAGGCGGTAGATGTCTCTCAATGTTCAAACTGTGAAGATTTCACAGAGCACAATGTACTCCGAAGAGTAAAGAAGGGAGATGGAGAGGATTTGCTAATCCAATGTCTAGAATGTAATGAGGTACAGACTCTTCATTTGAGACCCGGTAAGCCAATCAAGATTACTTCGATACTTTCTGATGGGGCCGAAAGTCAAACTCAGACTGTAGAGTCGGATGACGACGAATTAATTTCTGTAGATGATGTATTCGACCATAGTGGAATCCTTTACAAGGTGACTAGGATAGATGATTCGGATACAAGATCTCAACGAAGTATGGTTGCTAGTGACATCTCAACTCTTTGGGCGGTTCGGTGTGATAAATGCATAGTTCGTTTGACAATGACGGATGGAGAGGAAAGTAGTTCAACGTCTATTGAATGCTCTCCAGATAAGGTATTTTCTTGTGGTTCAATTATGGAAATAGAAGGAGTGCGATGGAGGATACGAGCGCTACATACAGGGAAGGGTAGAACACTCCGAGGTAAGCGAGCAGCAATCGACCTTCGACGAATTTATCTTCATCCTCCGTACAATAGAGACGAAGATAGAAGACCGTATAGGCGATGATTAACGTCTATTTGTCCAAGGCATAATGATACTCTTTGCTACATGCCATGCAACATCAGGGTTTTCTCTCAAGCGACGTATACTATACTCGTACCACCTACTACCATAGGGGAGGTATACGCGGGTTCTATGTCCATCTTTGGCCAACTTTCGTCGTATATTCCCTCTGACACCAAGAAGCATTTGAAATTCATATCCTGGACCTTTACCGATTCTTTCAGGTCCTGCATTTTCTCTAGGGTCAGCGATTTTAGGACCCATTCCCCTTTCATCTAACGCCGCAATTGCGTGATTGATTACTGGTAGGTCATGAGAGGCAATTGCAGTGTATGCTCCAGAATCTAGTAATTCGTCAACCGCCTTGTTTGTTGCTACGACAATGTCATGATACCTAGTGTGCGCAATGTCTTCGGATTCAAGGTAAATCCCCTTACAAATTCGAACATCGGAATTGCCATTCAGTTTAGATGCGAGTGAAGATATATCATCACTGGTTCTAAACAACCGAGATTGAAGCACAGTTCCGATGTTGGTTAATCCTCTATCATGCATCTCGGTAACAATGTCAATTGTGGACTGGGTGACTCGATGATCCTCCATATCTAATCTGACGAAAATATTGTTTTTTGCTGCGACGGAGGTTATATTTTCTATGTTTTCTAATGCTTTCTTTTCATCAATTAATAAGCCGACAGCGGTTGGTTTGACAGATATATTGGCATCCATTTCTTCAGCAACGATTGCATTCAAGGCTCGATGATATTCATCGACGAAAAAATCTGCTTCTTCTAAATTTGTAATTTCTTCACCCAATACATCCAGAGTAAAACAAGCATCTTGAGATTTCATTGAACGCATCACTCGCATTGCACTCTCTAAATCAGTGCCAGCAACATATCTCTTTGCAACCCACCCTACAATGAATTTTGGAGTGACTGGCATCATCATCATGATGAGACGGCCCATGACCCCCATATTGACGGTCGTGTAGCAGGAGCACTTTCACGATTGCTCAAGGAATAATCTCCTTGCCTCGACGAACTTCAACCCCAAGAGAAGATAATTCTGCAATGATTGCATTTCGTTGCCAACCTTTGAATGATTTACGGTCTAAATGTGCAAAGATAGTTCCACCTGGAAATGCAATACGAGTTTTTTCGATGGCTTCATGCAAACTATGTCTCCATGGGCCAGATGTCGATTCTGTATTCTGATCATCAAAAATCAAGGCGTAATTTGCAATTAAGTGACCGAATGGTATACCACTACGGATTGCAACATCCGAATGGCGAGGAGCATAATGCCCTCCTCCGAAACCAACCATAACATCCCCTTCACCAAGCCACTCACCTTCAGCTAAATTATCTGAAAAACCTAGAACCCTCGAGATTACAACAGCCCAGAGGCTTGAGGCATCTTTGCGAATCCACTCGGATTCTTTTGAGCCAATCTCTAGGTAAAGGGTAGGTTTAGTTAGAACTGGACCGTGATGAGTTGTCTCTAAGCTAACTTCAAATTCATTTGCCATATCTGATTTAGAAACTTCATCTCTCAGGGCGGAATAAATAGCAGAAAATCGGGGCGAAGGAGGCACTGCTAACCCCTTTTCCCCCCCAGCGAATCCAACCTCTCCGTGAGGCACTTCACCTGGGACGCCTATTGCATGAACGGTAAGTGAGGGGATTCCACTCTTTGCCGCGTGACGAGAAAGAACT